>JAESGM010000266.1_pt1 | contig 84558 bp, 83 predicted proteins | sample 9269721 | NCBI WGS metagenome assembly JAESGM01 (sample SAMN15720920, study PRJNA650825) | algae metagenome | isolation source: Komarekiella atlantica HA4396-MV6 and co-occurring heterotrophs from... | place: USA: Theobald House, Kauai, HI | collected 2009-07-29
CCCACCCGTCCGCAGCCGCAACCCCGGCATAAAGCTGGTCGAGGATGGGCGTCATCCGCGCCAGAAACGCGCCGATCGACTCCTCCTCGTCCTTCACCGGAACGACGATCGACAGCTCGGGGGTGGACGGCGGGTGCACCCGCGCCGCCGCCATGGCCTCGAACAGGTCGGGGGCCTCGATCGTCACGCGAACACCCAGCGGCGATTGAGGGCGAAGGTCAGCAGCGGCGTCACGAAGATGATCGGCAGGACCGGCCACCAGGTCGGCCCGCCCAGCTGGCGGACGAGCAGCCAGACGAAGAATTGGTTGGTGAGGAAGCCGATGGTGTTGACGGTGAAGAAGCGCACGGTGCGCGCGCCGGCATTGTCGCGGGCGCCATGACCCTTGAAGCTGAACCGGCTGTGGAGGACATAACCCAGCCCGGTGAAGACGATGAAGTTGAGCGTCAGCGACAGCATCGGCTCGACCCCGGCGAAGGTCGCGAGCAGCCAATAGCCCCCGGCGACGAGCACCGTCAGCAACCCGCCGGTCAGCCCGAAGCGGATCATCTGCAGCAGCAGCACCCGGTGATCGGGGTCGAGGCGGTCGAGAAACGTCATGGCCGAGGCGGTCATCCTGCCCTTGTTCTTTAGCGCCGATGCCCTAATGCCGCGTCAAGGCCGGGGAAAGAGCAGATGTCTCAGTCGCAGCGATCGCCACTCGACCGGTGGGTCGCGGTCCTGCTGGCGATCTGGCTGGCGACCGCAATCTGGCTCGTCTGGACGCGCTGGGCCGCGATCCACTGGTTCGCACTCGCCGACACCGACGACAATATGCGAATCGCGCAGGTGCGCGCCTGGCTGGCCGGGCAGGACTGGTACGATCTCCGCCAGATGAAGCTCAACCCGCCCGACGGGTTCAACATCCACTGGTCGCGGCTCGTCGACCTGCCGATCGCGGCAGTCATCGTCGCGCTGAAGCCGATCGTCGGCGGCAAGCTCGCCGAACAGGTCGCGGTCGCGCTGGCGCCGCTGCTGCCCCTCGGCGTCGTGTTCGTCGCGCTCGGGGCCGCCGCGCGGCGGCTGGTCGGGCCCTATGCCTATCTGCTCGCCGCGGCGCTGCTCGTCTGCTGCCAGGTCACGCTCGGCATGTTCATGCCGCTCCGAATCGATCATCATGGCTGGCAGCTCGCCTTCCTCGCGGTCACCATTGCCGGGCTTGCCGACCCGGAACGGGTGCGCGGCGGGCTCACGGTCGGCATCGCGAGCGCCCTGTCGCTGGTGATCGGGCTCGAGCTGCTGCCGTTCATCGCGGTCGCCGGCGCCACGATCGGGCTGCGCTGGATCGGCCACCGCGAGGCGGCGCCGCGGCTGCTCGCCTATGCCCTGAGCTTCGGCCTCGCGACGATCATCGGCTATGTCCTGTTCGCCTCCTACGCCAATCATGTCGCACGCTGCGACGCGCTCACCCCGGTCTGGCTGACCACGATCATCGTCGGCTGCAGCGCGCTCGCCATCCTGGCGCTGGTGCCCGCCGAGCAATGGCCGACGCGGCTCGCGCTGATCCTCTTCGCGGGCGCGGCGACCGCCGCCTTCTTCTGGCTGCAATGGCCGCAATGTCGCGGCCGGCCCGAAGGCGTGTCGCCCGAACTCTACAAGCTCTGGCTCGCCAATGTCCGCGAGGCCAAGCCCATCCACGTGCAGGAGCCCGCGACGATTCTCGCGACCATGGCGATCCCCGTCATCGGGCTGGTCGGCGCGCTGTTCGGGATCTGGCGCGCGCGCCGCACCGAGGCGGTCTATCCCTGGCTGTCGCTGGTCGTCATGACCCTGTTCGCGGTCGGCATGCTGTTCTGGCAGATCCGCGCCGGCCCGGCGGCCCAGCTCATCGGCGTGACGGGCGCCGTCGCGCTGGGCGCCGCGCTGATGCAGCGCTTCCAGCGTTCGGGCAACATGCTCGTGCGCGTGTTCGGGGTCGTCGGCACCGTTCTCGTCGTGTCGGGGCTCGCGACCTATGTCCTGCTCCCGCTGTTCCCGGGAAAGAAGCCGACCGCCTATACCCAGCGCGTCGCCAAGGCGAACCGGACCTGTCCGACCCTGCCCGCGCTCGCGCCGATCGCGAAGCTGCCGCCGGCGACGATCATGACCTTCGTGGACCTCGGGCCGCGGCTGATCACGGTCACCCATCACCGTGCGATCGCCGGGCCCTATCACCGCAACGGCGACGCGATCCTCGACATCCACCATGCCTTTGACGGCCAGCCCGACCAGGCGCGCGCGATCGCGCAGCGGCACGGCGCGACGTTGCTGCTCGTCTGCCCGAACATGAACGAATCGACCAATTATCGCAGCCGCAGTCCCAACGGCTTCTACGCACGCCTCGATCGCGGAGAGCGCTTCGACTGGCTGGAGCCGATGGCGCTGCCCAAAGGCTCGCCCTACCGGCTCTGGCGGATCAGGTAAGCGCGCCGCGCACGCCGTCGATCACGAACTGGACGGCAAGCGCGGCGAGAATGACGCCCAGCACCCGCGTGATCATCGCTTCGATACGATGGCCGAGCAGCCGCATCAGCGGCCCCGCGAGCAGCAGGCAAACGAGCGTCACCAGCAGCACGACGGCCAGCGCCGCAAGCACGACCAGGCTCTCGCCGACGCCGTGACCGCGCGACATCAGCAGCATCGCGCTCGCGATCGAGCCGGGGCCGGCGATCATCGGGATGCCCATCGGGAAGATCGAGACGTCTTCATGCTCGGGCTTGGACTTCACTTCCTCGGCCCGGTTCTCGCGCCGCTCCTGCCGCTTCTCGAAGACCATTTCGAGCGCGATCAGGAACAGCATCATCCCGCCCGCGATGCGGAACGCATCGAGGCTGATGCCCAGCGCGCGCAGGAAGTCCTCGCCGAAAATGGCGAAGGCGAACAGGATCGCCGAGGCGACCGCGACCGAGCGCAGCGCCATCGTCCGCCGGTGGCCGGCATCGGCGCCCGCGGTCAGGCTCGCGAAGATCGGCGCGCAGCCCGGCGGGTCGATGACCACGAACAGGGTCGCGAGCGCCGAGACGAAAAGGTCCTGCACCGCCGGCCGCGCCTAGAGGTCGCCGGGCGGCGCGACGCCGGCGCGGCGACAGGCCGATACGAGCGTATTGCGCAGCAGCACCGCGATCGTCATCGGGCCGACCCCGCGGGGCACGGGGGTGACGGCGCCCGCCACCTGCATCGCCTCGTCGAACGCGACGTCGCCGACGAGCCGCGTCTTGCCGGGCGCGTCGCCCGCGACACGATTGATCCCGACGTCGATCACCGTCGCGCCGGGCTTCAGCCAGTCGCCGCGCACCATTTCCGGTCGCCCGACCGCTGCGACGACGATGTCGGCGCGGCGGACCACTTCGGGCAGGTCGGGGGTGCGCGAATGGGCGACGGTGACCGTGCAGCTCTCGCCGATCAGCAGCTGCGCCATCGGCTTGCCGACGATGTTCGAGCGCCCGATCACCACCGCATCGAGGCCGGCCAGCTCGCCGCGTTCGGCCTTGAGCAGCATCAGGCAGCCGAGCGGGGTGCAGGGCACGAAGCCGGGCAGCCCGACGCCGAGCCGCCCGACATTGACCGGGTGGAAGCCGTCGACGTCCTTGTCGGGATCGATCGCCTCAATGACCGCCTGTGCGTCGATCTGCGCCGGCAGGGGCAGCTGTACGAGGATGCCGTCCACCGCCGGATCGGCGTTCAGCGCCTGGACGAGCAAGAGCAGTTCCGCTTCGCTCGCCGTCGCCGGCAGGCGGTGCTCGAAGCTCGCCATCCCGGCTTCGACGGTCGACTTGCCCTTGGAGCGGACATAGACCTGGCTCGCCGGATCCTCGCCGACCAGGACCACGGCCAGCCCGGGCACGCGCCCCGCCGATCCGGCGAAGGCCGCCACCCCCGCCGCGGCGCGCGCGCGCAGGTCGGCCGCAAAGGCGAAGCCGTCGATCAGGCGGGCGGCCATGTCCGGCTCAGACGACCGAATAGGCGAGCTGGGTGCGAATCAGCCGGTCGAGCAAGCCGATGATCAGCAGCACGACGAGCGGCGACAGATCGAGCGCGCCCAGGTCGGGCAGGATGCGCCGGATCGGCCGGTAGAGCGGCGCGGTCAGCCGGTCGAGCGCGACGAAGATGCTGCGGACGAAATCATTGTAGGTGTTGATCACGTTGAACGCGACCAGCCACGACAGGATCGCCTGGATGACGATCACCCACCAGATGATGTTCAGGATGTAGAGCAGCGCGGTCAGGAGCAGGGCCATGGAACGGCATATCCTCGCGGCAGGGGGTAATGATCAAGCCCGGACGAGCGTGCCGACGCCGCGCCTGGTGAAGATTTCGAGCAGCACCGCGTGCGGCACCCGCCCGTCCAGGATGACGGCGGCGTCGACTCCGTTGTCGAGCGCGTGGAGGCAGGTCTCGAGCTTGGGGATCATCCCGCCCTTGATCGTGCCGTCCTCGCGCATGCGGCGGACGTCGTCGGGCCGGACGTCGGTCAGCAGCCGACCCTGTTTGTCGAGCACGCCGGCGACGTCGGTCAGCAGGAACAGCCGCGCCGCGCCGAGCGCGCCGGCAATCACGCCGGCCATGGTGTCGGCATTGATGTTGTAGGTCTCGCCATTGGCGCCGACGCCGATCGGCGCCACCACCGGGATCATGCCCGCAATCTCGAGATGGTCGATCAGCGTGCGGTCGACCGAGACGGGATTGCCGACATAGCCGAGATCGACCGGCATTTCCTCGTCGCGCTCGGCGTCGTACATCCGGTGCTCGAGCTTCTCGGCGCGGACGAGCCCGCCATCCTTGCCCGAGATGCCGACCGCCTTGCCGCCCGCCTGGCCGATCCAGGTCACGATCTCCTTGTTGATCGTGCCCGACAGCACCATTTCGGCGATGTCCGCGGTCTCCGCGTCGGTCACCCGCAACCCGTCGACGAACTCCGACTTGACGCCCAGCTTCTTGAGCATCGAGCCGATCTGCGGGCCGCCGCCATGCACCACGACGGGATTGATGCCGACCGCCTTCAGCAGCACGATATCCTCGGCGAAGCTTGCCGCCAGCGCCGGGTCGCCCATCGCGTGGCCGCCATATTTCACCACGAAGGTCTGGCCGGCGTAGCGCTGCATATAGGGCAGCGCCTCGACCAGGATTTCGGCGCGCGCGAGCAGCGCGGGATCGGGCGTGTCGATGGCCATCACTTGGCGTCCAGCTTCCGGGCAAAGGCGATGAACAGATAGATGAGCGGGGGCACCAGCAGGGCCGAGAGCACCACCTTGGCGATCATCTGGCCGAGCAGCAGCTCGCCGATCGGAAAGACCCCGTAGAACGAGATGGTGACGAACAGCAGCGTGTCAACGATCTGGCTGAGCACCGAGGCGATCGCCGCGCGCAGCCAGAGCAGGTTCGCGCCTTCGCGCCCCTTGAGCCAGGCGAATAGCGTGACGTTCAGCGTCTGCGACGCGCCGTAGGAAATGATGCCGCCGAGCCAGATGCGCCAGGTCTGGCCCATCATCAGCTGGAACGCATCGCGATAGGCCGGGTCCATCGACGGCGAGGGCGGCAGCCACCACACGATCATCGACAACAGCATCGAGGCGAGCAGCGGCACGAAGCCGACGCGCACCAGCCTGTTGGCGACCGCGGCGCCGTGCAGCTCGGCGACTGCGCTCGACGTGATCACGAGCAGCAGGAACGCGAAGATTCCGGCTTCGACGGCGAGCGGGCCGATCGACACCTGCTTGTTGCCGAGCACGCCCGCGATGCAGACCATGCCGCCATAGAAGATCGCAAAGAAGAACAGCGAGGACGAAAGAGCGCGCTGGGGCGCCGCAGGGTCGGTCATGGCGCCTGCTAACGGGTTTGCCCGAAGTGCGAAAGATGGCGTGTGGATGGTCTTCGGCGGGGAAGCGGGACCCCGGGCCAAGCCCGGGGTGACGGAAGTCCCGAGCCTCGTCACCCCGGGCGCCCCGAGCCTCGTCACCCCAGGCTTGACCCGGGGTCCCGCTCTCCCCTTCCGCGCCACCCCGACGTTACCGCTCCAGCCCCTTCGCCTTCCCCCATTGCCGGGCGGCCGTGTAGCCGAGATAGCCGGTGCCGAAGAGCGCGTAGAGCGGCTCGGGGATCCCCGCCAGATAGGCGTTCATGCCGCGGGCGATGTTCGTCGCCATCTCGGGCGAGGTGGCTGCGATCAGCCCCATCGGGATCGCCCAGAGCAGCAGGGCGTACATCACGTAGAGGAAGCTCGGGCGCGCGCGGCTGGTCCACGGATCGTCCGATTGCGCTTCGGCGACGATCGCGGTGAGCTGGGTGCGGATCGCCTCCATCTCGTGGCTGCCCTGCAGCTTGAGCAGTTCCAGCTTGGCGGCGTCGCGCGCCTGTGGGTCGGGGATGATCTTGTCGATCAGCTTGGCGACGGGGCTGATAAGGGCTTCGATCACGGACATTTTACGCGTCTCCTGTGGGGGATTGGGCAGCGGGAGTGTTGCCGAGGCGATGGGCGAGCCAGCCATAGACAAAGGCTTCGTTGGCGGGCCGGTGTTCGGCGATGGCGATGTAGCGGGCGCCCTGCAGCGCCTCGACGGCCTTGACGAGCACGCGCTCGCCAGGCGTGCCGCGCCGGCGCAGGAACAGGTCGAGCGCCGCGAGCGTCGCCGGGCCGATCCGCCCGTCGCGCCGCACGTCGGCAAAGTCGCGCGCATTGCGGTTGAGCGCGTTCAGGGCGCGCTGGAGGAAGGAGATCGCGATCGCCGGTCCCATGTTCGCGGCCGTGTCGAACAGCTCGGCCGCCAGTCGCGGCGCGCGCCGGGCGACGCGGTCGAGACCGGGCTTGTTCCAGTAGAGCGCGCGATAGATGTCCCGCGCGGTCGCGAGCGGCAGCTCCGACATGGCGCCGGAATAGCCATTCGCCCGGGCGACGCGCTCGGTGATGCCGAAGCGTGTCGCGCCACCCCGGTCGGCCTTGTGATCGACATACGCGCCTTCGCGCGCGATCAGCTCGGAGATCAGCGACTCGACGTCCATGATTCGCTCCCGGTTCGTCCCTCGGAGCAGAAAGAACCAAATGGGAACAGAATAGGACAGCGATTTTTTTGGCGCAGGGGCAGATGCGACGAAGGCGCGGAGCTCGTCGCCCCGCGCCTTCGAAAATGGTCGGGGCGACAGGATTCGAACCTGCGACCCCCACACCCCCAGTGTGATGCGCTACCAGGCTGCGCTACGCCCCGACCGGAGGCGCGCACTTAAGCGGGTGACGGCGCAAAGGCAAGGCTTTGGCGCGCGCCGCGGCGCGCGGCCGCGGCGGCTCAGCCGATCAGCCGCCCATCAGGGTCCGGACGAAGCTGCCCTGGTAGGAGTCGACCTTGACCGATTCGATCTTCGCGGTCCCGAGCGCCTGGCCGAACGCGGCCATGTGCGGCGCCCGCATGTGCGCGTCGAGCGCCTCCTGGCTTGCCCAGCGTTCGCTGATCCGCAGCGTCTGCGGATCGAGCACGTCGATCGAGAAGGCATAGAGCTCGCAGCCCGGCTCGGCGCGCGTGGCCTCGATCTGCGTGCGCATGGCCTCGGCAAGCCGGTCGATCTCGCCGGGCGCAAGCCGCACCTGTCCCTCGACCAGGATCATCGTCGTTCCTCCCTCGCGGCCGATCAGGTCGCGGCCGCCGAATGCTTCTGCACGAGCGCGAAGGCGCGCTCATACCATTTGCTGCCCGGGTAGTTGGCCCCGAGCACGGCCGCCGCCTTGCGCGCCTCCTCGGGAACGCCGAGCGCCAGATAGCTTTCGGTCAGTCGCATCAGCGCCTCGGGCGTGTGCGTCGTGGTCTGGTAATTGTCGACGACCTTGCGGAACCGGTAGGTCGCGGCCAGCCATTGCGCGCGACGCTGGTAAAAGCGGCCGACCTCCATCTCCTTGCCCGCGAGATGGTCGTTGATCAGGTCCAGCTTCAGCCGGGCGTCCTGCGCATAGGCGGTGTTGGGGTAGCGCCGGATCAGCTCGCCCATCGAGTCGAGCGCCTGCTGGGTCAGCTTCTGGTCGCGCGTCACGTCGCTGATCTGCTCGTAATAGTCGATCGCGATCAGGTAATAGGCGTAGGGCGCGTCCTTGTTGCCGGGGTGCAGCGACAGGAAGCGCTGCGCCGACGAGATCGACTCGTTATAGTCGCGCGCCAGATAGTAGCTGAACGAACCCATCAGCTGCGCGCGGCGCGCCCACACCGAATAGGGATGCTGGCGTTCGACCTCGTCGAACAGCTGCGCGGCTTCCTTGTAGCGACGCTGGTCGAGCCGCAGCTTGGCTGCATTGTAGAGCGTGCCGACGTCGCGCGCGACATAGGCGGTGTCCTTGCGGGGGCCGCCGCGGCCGGCGCAGGCGGAAAGCGAGCCGATGAGCGCGAGGCCGGTCAGGGCAGCGGCGGCTTTGACGAACGAATGACGCATGATGTGCGAGTCCTAGCCTCTGGGGCGGGGGAGGGGAAGCGCGGCCGTGACGCGGCGCGATGAACTCCCGTTCGTTTCGAGCGCAGTCGAGAAACGGGTGATGCGGCGCTGCGTGTCTCGACGTCGCTCGACACGAGCCGGTTCAGAGAAAGAGCGGCAGTGCCTCATCCCAGCGCGCGGATCGCGGCGCCGATCCAGCGATCCTCGGCGCGCAGCACGCCCCAGGCGCGGGCGGCGGCGCGGCTGTCCATCGCCTCGACGCCGATCCCTTCCGCCTCGAGCGCGGCGACCAGCTTCGGCGCGGGACGCACCAGGGTCGCGCCCGTGCCGAGGAGGATGAACTCCGGGCGCAGTTCCACGAGCGGCGCCAGCGCCTCCAGCGACCACGCGTCCGCGTCGAACGGACGCCACCATTCGGGTGCGAGCATGACCCCGGCCGCGGTCGCCTCGCCGTCGATGCGGAAGCCGCGACCCGCAAAGCCGGTGACGACCGGCCCTTGGGCGCGCGCCTCGGGCCGGAGCGTCGGCATCAGTCGGGCAGGCGCTCGGCGCCGCCGATGCGCTCGACATTCGCCGGCGCCGCCGACTTGGGCACGAAGCTCTCGCCGGTGACCTTGAGCCAGAGCAGGATCGGCGCCGAAATGTAGACCGACGAGAAGGTGCCGATCACGATGCCGAGGAACATCGCCGCGGTGAAGCCGAAGATCACGTCCGGCCCGAGCGCGAGAAGCACGCCCAGGGTCAGCATCAGCGACAGCGAGGTCACGATCGTGCGCGACAGCGTCTCGTTGACCGACAGGTCGAGCAACGCGCGCATCTCCATCTTGCGGTATTTGCGCAGATTCTCGCGGATGCGGTCGTAGGTGACGATGGTGTCGTTCAGCGAATAGCCGATGATCGTCAGCACCGCCGCGACGACGTTCAGGTCGAACTCGAGCTGGGTGAGCGCGAAGAAGCCGAAGGTCAGCGCGACGTCGTGGAACAGCGCGAACAGCGCGCCGACGCCGAACTGCCACTCGAAGCTGAACCAGATGTAGAGCGCGATGCCGAGCATCGCGAGGCCGAGCGCCCAGGCGCCGGTCCGGAACAGCTCGCCCGACACCTTGCCCGACACCGTCTCGACCGCGTCGAACCGCGCCCCGGGAAAGGCCTGGCCGACCACCTGCCGGACCCGGCTGGCGGCGCGGTTGGCGCCTTCCTCGCCACCCGGCGGGAGCGGCAGGCGGATCGAGACGTCGCGCGCGCTGCCGAATTGCTGGATCGTGGCCTCGCCGAGGCCGAGCGAGTCGACCCGTTCGCGAAGATCCTCGACGTCGACTGGCTGGGCGAACTGGACGCGCAGCATCTGCCCGCCGACGAAGTCGACGCCCAGATTCAGGCCGCGCGTGGCGACCAGCGCCGCCGAGCCGAAGATCAGCAGCAGCGACACGACCAGCGCCACGATCCGGTAGCGCAGGAAGGGGATGTTGGTGTTGTCGGGGACGAGCTTGAGCGGGCGCATCAGATCACGATCTCTTTCGGACGGTTACGCCGCAGCCAGTCGGCCACGAGCAGGCGCGTGAAGGTGACGCCGGTGAACACGGACGTGACGATGCCGATCGCGAGCACGACCGCGAAGCCGCGCACCGGGCCGGAGCCGAACACGAACATGATCGCCGCCGAGATGACGTTGGTGACGTTCGCGTCGAAGATCGCGCGGCTGGCCTCCTTGTAGCCGAACTCGACCGACTGGATCGGGCCGCGGCCGCGCCGCTGCTCTTCACGGATGCGCTCGTTGATGAGTACGTTCGCGTCGACAGCGGCGCCGATCGTCAGCACGAAGCCGGCGATGCCGGGCAAGGTCAGCGTGGCGCCCAGCATCGCCATGATGCCGAGCACGAGGAAGGCATTCACGATGAGCGCGAGCGAGGTGTAGATCCCGAACCGCGCATAGGTGACGAGCATGAAGACGATCAGTGCGACCGTCGCGACGATGCCGGCGATCACGCCCTTGCGGATCGAGTCGGCGCCGAGGTCGGGGCCGACCGTGCGTTCCTCGATGACCTTGAGGGCGACCGGAAGCTTGCCCGAGCGCAGCGCGATGGCGAGCTGGTTGGCGCTCTCGACCGTGAAATTGCCCGAGATCTGCGCCTGACCGCCGAGGATCGGCTCGTTGATGTTGGGCGCCGAGATCACCTGGTTGTCGAGGATGATCGCGAACGGCTTGTTGACGTTCTCCTGCGTGACGCGTGCGAACTTGCGGCCGCCCGCGCCGTCGAAGCGGATGTTGACGACGGGTGCGTTGGTGCGCTGGTCGAAACCCTGCTGCGCGTCGATCAGCTGGTCGCCGCTGATCAGCACGCTGCGCTTGACCGCGATCACCGGGCTACCCAGCGGATTGTCGGGATATTGCAGGATCTGGCTGCCGACCGGCGCACGGCCCTGCGCCAGGTCGGCGGGCGACGCCGCGACGTCGACCAGCTTGAACTCGAGCTTGGCGGTCTTGCCGAGCAGCGCCTTCAGCGCCTCCGGGTTCTGGAGGCCGGGCACCTGCACCACGATGCGGGCCTTGCCCTGGCGGATGATCGTCGGCTCGCGCGTGCCGAGCTCGTCGATGCGCTTGCGGACGACCTCGGTCGCCACTTCCATCGCCTGGTCGACCGCGGCGGCGAGACCCGCGCTCGTCGGCGTCACCTCCACCTGGTTCGAGTTGACGACACGCACGTCCCAGTCGCGCTGGCCGGTCACGCCGACACCGGTGGTGAGCGCACGCACGCGCTCGACCGCCTGGTCGACCTGGCCTGCGTCCCGCACGAAGAAGCTCAGCCGCCCATTGGCGGTCGAGACGTCGCCGATCTCGATGCGGGGCTGGTTGCGCCGCATCTCGGTCTTGATCGTCTCTTCCATCTGGCCCAGCCGCTGCTTGGCGACGTCGGCGGTGTCCGCCTCGAGCAGGATATGGCTGCCGCCCGACAGGTCGAGGCCGAGATTGATCCGCGGCGCCGGCAGGGCTGCCGGCCAGTAGCGCTCGGGAACGATGCTCGGGATCGCGAAGATGATCCCGATGGCCGTGGCCAGGATGACCGCCCAGACTTTCCAGCGCGGGAAGTCGAGCATCAATCGTTCGCCGGCTTCGAGCCGCCCAGCGGCTGGACGTCGCTCAGCGTCGCCTTGACCGCGCGCACCCGCATCTGCGGGCCGAGTTCGACCTCGACATGCTGGTCCTCGACCTTGGTCACCTTGCCGATCAGGCCGCCGCCGGTCACGACGGTGTCGCCCTTCTTGACGGCGGCAAGCTTAGCCTGGTGGTCCCGCATCCGCTTCTGCTGCGGACGGATCAGCAGGAACCAGAAGATCACGAAGATGAGGAGGAGCGGCACGATCTGGATGAAGAAAGCGCCACTGCCGGCGGCGGCGCCACCGGCGGCCTGTGCGTATGCGGGTGTTTCGAACATGATGCGGTCTGTGCCTGCAGTCGGACGGCCGGCGGGGGCCGGCTCGGAAAGCCGCGCGCCTATCACGCAGTCGAGCTTGCTGGCAACTGAATGGTGTGGGGGCGTGTCCCACCCTGGCATGCGCGCGCGGGGTGAGACCGCGCGACGCGAACTGCGCCGCCATCCATCTCACGCCTCGACTTGGGACCGCCAGCCCGGCTAGTCACGGGCGCGATGCTGAGCGCGCTGTCCATCCGCGACGTCGTCCTGATCGAAGCCGTCGACCTGGGCTTCGAGGCGGGACTGGGCGTGCTCACAGGCGAGACGGGCGCGGGCAAGTCGATCCTGCTCGATGCGCTGGGGCTGGTGCTGGGCGCGCGGGCGGATTCGGGGCTGGTGCGCCAGGGGGCGAGCCAGGCCGTCGTGACCGCCACGTTCGATCCGCCGGCCCGGTTGCCCGCCGCGCTCGACGAGGGCGGTATCGAGATCGAGCCGGGCGAGCCGCTGATCGTGCGGCGCATCGTCAAGGCCGATGGCGGCAGCCGCGCCTTCGTGAACGACCAGCCGGTCTCGGCCGCGCTGCTGCGCGAACTGGGCGCGAGCCTCGTCGAGATCCACGGCCAGCATGACGATCGCGGCCTGCTCAACCCGCGCGGCCACCGCGCGCTGCTCGATGCATTCGGCCGGCTCGACAGCGCCGCCGTGGCCCGGGCGCATGCCCAGTGGCGTGCGGCCGAGGCCAAGCTCGCCACCGCCCGCGACGAACTCGACACGGCGGCGCGCGACCGCGAATGGCTCGACCATGCCGTCGCCGAGCTGACCGCGTTCGGCGCCGCGCCGGGCGAGGAAGCGGCGCTTGCCGAAGAGCGCGCCAACATCCAGCGCGGCGCGCGGCTGGCCGACGATCTCGGCGCCGTCGACCAGCATCTCGAAGGCTCGGCGGGCGCGCTCGCCAACCTGCGCCAGGCGGCGCGCCGCCTCGATCGCATCGCCGGCGAGCATGCGCTGCTCGCCGAGGCGCTCGCTGCGCTCGACCGCGCGGTGATCGAGGCGTCGGAAGCGGAAGACAGGCTTGCCCGGGCGCACGAGTCGCTCGCGCACGATCCGGCCCGGCTCGAGTCGATCGAGACGCGGCTGTTCGACCTCCGCGCGCTGGCCCGCAAGCACCGCGTCGAGCCCGATGCCCTTGCCGATCTCGCCGCCGAGCTCGCCGAGCGGCTGGCGCGGATCGAGGCCGGCGGCGAGGGGCTGGCTGCGCTCGCCGCGACGCGCGACGCCGCGCGCCGCGACTATGTCGAGGCGGCCGCGGCGCTCAGCGCGGCGCGGACCGCTGCCGCCGCGCGGCTCGATGCCGCGGTGGCGGGCGAGCTCGCGCCGTTGAAGCTCGATGCCGCCCGCTTCCGCACCGCGGTCGAGCCGCTGGGCGAGGAGAGCTGGGCCGCGTCCGGCCGCGACCGGGTGGAATTCCTGATCTCGACCAATCCCGGCGCGCCGTTCGCCCCGCTTGCCAAGATCGCGAGCGGCGGCGAGCTCTCGCGCTTCATCCTCGCGCTCAAGGTGGCGCTCGCCGAGGAGGGCGGTGCGGCGACGATGATCTTCGACGAGATCGACCGGGGCGTCGGCGGCGCCGTCGCGAGCGCGATCGGCGAGCGGCTCGCCCGTCTGTCCGACAAGGCGCAATTGCTCGTCGTCACCCACAGCCCGCAGGTCGCCGCGCGCGGCGACCGCCAGTGGCTGATCGCGAAAAGCCATGACGGCACTGTCACCCGCACCGGCGTTCGCGCGCTCGACGCCGGGGAGCGCCGCGAGGAGATCGCGCGAATGCTGTCGGGCGCCACCGTCACCGAAGAGGCCCGCGCCCAGGCGGCCCGGCTGCTCGAGGCGGCGTGACCGACGAGATTATGACGACCGAACAGACCGCCGCCGACCGGCTCGCTTTCCTCGCCGCCGAGATTGCGCGGCACAACCGCCTTTATCATGGCGACGACGCACCGGAGATCAGCGATGCGGACTATGACGCGCTGGTCCGCGAGAATGCCGCGCTGGAGGCGCGGCACCCTCATCTCGTCCGTGCCGACTCGCCGTCAAGGCTGGTCGGCGCCGCCCCGGCCGCGCATTTGGCGAAAATCCCGCATGCGCGGCCGATGCTTAGTCTCGACAACGCGTTCAGCGACGAGGACGTCGACGACTTCCTCGGCCGCGTGCGCCGCTTCCTCAACCTCGCGGACGATGTTGCGGTCGCGCTCACCGCCGAGCCCAAGATTGACGGCCTGTCCTGCTCGCTCCGCTACGAGAAGGGCCGGCTGGTGCTCGCGGCGACGCGCGGCGACGGCAGCGTCGGCGAGGACGTGACCGCCAATGTGCGCACGATCGCGGACATACCGTCGGAACTGCAATCGGTCCGAGCGCAATCCGGAAGCGACGGCCCGGGCGCCTCGACGTCGCGCGACGCGACCGGGAAGGGTCAGATCCCCGACGTGTTCGAGATCCGCGGCGAGATCTATATGGCCAAGTCGGACTTTGCGGCGCTCAATGCGCGCATGGCCGGCGAGCGGGTGTTCGCAAACCCGCGCAATGCCGCGGCGGGGTCGCTGCGCCAGAAGGATCCGTCGGTCACCGCCGCGCGTCCGCTCCGCTTCCTGGCGCATGGCTGGGGCGAAGCCTCCGCGCTGCCGGCCGATACGCAATCGGGCGTGATGGCGGCGATCAAAGCCTGGGGGCTGCCGGTGTCCGACCTGCTGCTCCGCGCCGAGGACAGCGGGCAGGCCCTGGCCCATTACCGCCGGATCGAGGCGATGCGCGCCGACCTGCCGTTCGACATCGACGGGGTCGTCTACAAGGTCGACCGGCTCGACTGGCAGGGCCGGCTCGGGCAGGTGGCCAAGGCACCGCGCTGGGCGATCGCGCACAAATTCCCCGCCGAGCGCGCGCAGACGACCCTGCTCGCGATCGACATCCAGGTCGGGCGCACCGGCAAGCTGACGCCGGTCGCGCGGCTGGAGCCGGTGACGGTGGGCGGCGTCGTCGTCACCAATGCGACGCTCCACAATGCCGACGAGATCGCGCGGCTGGGCGTGCGCCCGGGCGACCGGGTCACGCTGCAACGCGCCGGCGACGTGATCCCGCAGATCCTCGAAAACCTCACGCCCGAGGTCGAGCGCCCCGACTATGTCTTTCCCGACCAATGCCCCGAATGCCGATCGGAAGCGGTGCGCGAGGAGGGCGAAGTCGACATTCGCTGCACCGGCGGGCTGATCTGCCCGGCGCAGCGCGTCGAGCGTCTCCGGCATTTCGTCAGCCGCGGCGCCATGGACATCGACGGCATGGGCGGCGTCACCATCGAGACGTTCTTCAAGGACGGGTTGCTCCATTCGCCCGCCGACATCTTCCGGCTGAAGGGCCGCCGCAGCGACCTGATCGGGCGCGAGCGCTGGGCCGAGACGTCGGTCGACAACCTGCTCGCCGCGATCGAGGACCGGCGCCGCCCCGATCCGGTGCGCTTCCTGTTCGGGATCGGCATCCGCCATGTCGGCCAGGTCACCGCGCGCGATCTGGTCCGCGCCTTCGGTCGCGTCGAGGCGGTCGCCGACGTCGCCACGCGCGCCGCGTCCGACCCGGCCGCCTTCGCCGAGCTGACCGGCGTCGAGGGGGTCGGCCCCGTCGTCGCCCAGGCGCTCGCCGACTTTTTCGCCGAGCCGCACAATCGCGAGGTCTGGGACGACCTGCTCTCCGAGGTCACGCCCGAAGCCTATGTCTCGAACGAGCGCAGCTCCGAGGTGACCGGCAAGACGGTCGTCTTCACCGGAAGCCTCGAGACGATGTCGCGCGACGAGGCCAAGGCGCAGGCCTTGTCGCTCGGCGCCAAGGTCGCCGGCTCGGTTTCGGCCAAGACCGACCTGGTCGTCGCCGGGCCGGGGGCGGGATCGAAGCTCAAAAAGGCCGAGGAGCTCGGCATCCGGGTGATCGACGAGGCGGGCTGGGCGGCGATCGTCGCCGCGGCCGGCTGAGCCGCGGCGGAACCGTCGCGCGAGCGAACGCGCTTTGCTGGAATGGCAGAGGCTTTCGGGCTCACCCAGGCGCTCGAGCGCAACATTCGCGCGCTGGCGGAGCGTCGCGCCGCCGAGCACGCATCCGCCTCGCGGCAGGAGCGGCTGGCGGCGGTCGTGACGCGGTTCAGCGGCTCGATGGCCTTCGTCTACATCCACCTCGCCTTCGTCGCCGGCTGGATCGCGATCAATGCCGGGCTGGTCGGCGTGACGCCGTTCGATCCGAGCTTCGTGATCCTGGCGACGATCGCCTCGGTGGAAGCGATCTTCCTGTCGACCTTCGTGCTGATCAGCCAGAACCGGATGCAGATGGAGGCGGATCGCCGGGCGGATCTCGACCTCCATATCAGCCTGCTGACCGAGCATGAGCTGACCAAGCTCGCCGGGCTGGTCGGCGCGATTGCGGAGCGGCTCGGCATCGAGGGCGCCCGCGCCCCCGAGGTCGAGGAGATCAAGAAGAACGTGGTGCCTGAAGCCGTGCTCGACGAGATCGAGGCGCGGCAGGAATAGGGGTTCTGGCCCCTCCCAACTCCCTTCGCTCCTCCCTGCGCTTGCAAGGGGAGAGGACCGCCGGGCGCAGCCCGGTGGTGGAGGGGCAATCCGACGCCACCGCGGCCTCTCCACCCCGTCGCTTCGCGCCGCGGTCCCCCTCCCCATCTGGCGATGGGGAGGAGTCCTTGTCAGAACCACTGCATCACGGTCGCGCTGAACGGGGTCCATGCGCCCACCCTCACGCCCGCGTCGCCGAGCAGCCGGCCGGTCCAGGCGTTGCACGTGGTGAACGCGCTGTAGCGGCCGCGGGCGGGGTAAAAGACGTCCCAGGCACCATAGCCGCGGATCGGCACGGCGGTGCCGTCGGGTCGCAGGTCGAAGCTCGCGCGCAGCCCCGCGACGAGGCGACGATATTGGTCGCGGCTGAGACGCACCGGCCGGGCATCGTCATAGGGCGCGGCGAGATGGTCGACATGGATCAACGTCGCGTCGCTGCCGATCGCGGCGCGGAGCACCGTCGCGGCCGACAGCTCGGCCCAGGTCGGCGTGTTCAGGTAGAAGTCGCGGTCGCCCCAGCCGAACCACAGCCACTGGCCCGCCGCGCGCGGATCGGCCAGGTGCGACGGCCGCACGATCGTCCGCCAGTCCATGTCGGCCGTGATCGCCGGCAGCACGACCCCGCTATGGATGCCGTTGGTCGCGACGAAGATGGTGACGCCGTCGTCGGGCTCGACCCACGCGGCATTGCGCGGGATCGCGCCGCCGACCGCCCCCGCCCCGAGATAGAGCAGCGGCGCGAGCGCGAGCGCGGCGAGCAAGCGGTTCATCCGCCCGGATTATCGCTTTCGTACAAATCGCGATATAGCGGGCGGCATGGAGTCTCACATCCTCGATCGTCCGCCTGCGGGTGCCGGAGCCGACTGGACCGTCCCGCAGGATTGGTCGGCCTACACGGCCGAGGAGCATGCGACCTGGGACTTGCTGTTCGACCGCCAGGCGCGGCTGCTGCCGGGCCGCGTCTCGCGGGCCTATCTGCGCGGCCTCGACGTGCTCAAGCTGTCGAAGCCCGGCATTCCGGACTTCGAGGAACTGTCCGAGCGCTTGATGAAGCTGACCGGCTGGCAGGTGGTGGCCGTGCCCGGGCTGGTCCCGGACGAGGTGTTCTACGAGCATCTGGCGAACCGCCGCTTCGTGGCGGGGAACTTCATCCGCCGCCCCGACCAGCTCGACTATCTGCAGGAGCCGGACGTCTTCCACGACGTGTTCGGGCATGTGCCGATGCTCGCCGACCCGGTCTTCGCCGATTATGTGGTCGCCTGGGGCGAGGGCGGCCTGCGCTCGATGCGCTACGATTCGATCCACCGGCTGGCGCGGCTCTACTGGTACACGGTCGAGTTCGGGCTGATCGAGGAAGAGGGCGATCTGCGCATCTATGGCTCGGGAATCGTCTCGAGCCATGGCGAGAGCATCTTCGCGCTCGACGATCCCAGCCCCAACCGCCTCGGCTTCGACCTCGAGCGCGTGATGCGAACCGAATACCGGATCGACGACTTCCAGCAGAATTACTTCGTCATCCCGAGCTTCGAGGAGCTGCTGCGGGTGACGGTCGAGACCGACTTCGCGCCGCTCTACGCCGCGCTCGACCGGCTGCCCGACATCCCGATCGCCCAGATCCTGCCGACCGACCGGGTGATCACCCGCGGCACGCAGGACTATGCGCGAGGGCGGGCGGGGTCAGCCTGATGCGCGACTTCTGGATTGCTTCGCTCCGCTCGCAATGACGGGGGGTGCTAGAGGTCCAGCGCCCAGTTCCGGCGGCGCGGATCGTCGATGACCGGCATATCGGGTGCGACCGCGCCGGCGCGCAGTTCGAGGATCGTCCAGTCGCCGCGCGCCTCGGACGCGACGAGCGTGCAGCCCTGGTCGCGATAGGCGCCGGCGACGGCCTCCGCCTGCACGGTCAGCAGCCCGGCGAGCAGGATTCTCGCTCCGGGGGCGGCGATCGCGGCGATCTCCGGCGCCATCGCGATCAGCGGGCCGGCGAGGATGTTCGCGATCACCAGGTCGAACGGCATGCGCGCCGCAATCTCCGGTCCGCGCGCGCCGTCCGCCACGGCGAGTGCCACGCCCTCCACCGCGTTCAGCCGCGCATTGTCGCGCGTGACGTCGATCGCGATCGCGTCGATGTCGGTCGCCAGCACCTGCGCCGCGGGCCAGAGATGCCGCGCGGCGAAGGCGAGCAGCCCCGTTCCGGTGCCGAGGTCGACGATGTTGGCGAACCGTTCCGAGGCCGCCATCCGGTCGAGCGCGGCGAGGCAGCCCGACGTGGTCTCGTGGTGCCCGGTGCCGAACGCCTGGCTCGCCTCGATCAGGAAGGCCCGGCCGCCCAGCGGGGGCGTGGCGGGATAGGCGCTGGTGTGGACGACAAAGCGTCCGACCGCGAGCGGCTCCAGCCCGGCCTGGCTGAGCGTCACCCAATCGGCGTCGGCGAGCGCCTCGATGCGCGGCGACTGCCCCGCGGCGCTCGGCACCAGGGCGGCGACCGCGGCGAGCTCGGCCGGTCCCGGCTCATGCTCGAAATAGGCGTCGAGCCGCCAGCGCTCGGCATCGTCGGCGACGTCCTCGCTGGTCATCAGGACCGGCGGCGGGTCGAAACCCAGGTCCGCGCCCGCGTCGATGGCCTCGGCTTCGGCGCGGGTGCAGGGCAGGCTCGCCTTCCAGCTACCGGACATAGCTCGCGCCGTTGATGTCGATCACCGCGCCGGTCATCGACGCGGGCGCCTCGAGCGCCAGATAGCGCACCGCCGAGGCGACTTCGGCCGGCTCGGCGACGCGGCCGAGCGGGATGTCGGCCAGCAATTTGTCGCCCCCGCGGCTGGCGAGATAATCCTCCGCCATGCCGGTCATGGTGAAGCCCGGGCAGACCGCGAAGGCGAGGATGTTCCGGGCCGCATAGCCGCGCGCGATCGACTTGGTCATGCCGACCATGCCGGCCTTGGACGCCGCATAGTGCCAATGGGCGGGCGAATCGCCGCGATAGGCGGCGCGGCTGGCGACGTTCACGATGCGGCCGCCGCCATGCTCCTGGAAATGCAGCACCGCCAGCCGGCACAGCTCGGCCGAGGCGGTGAGGTTGATCCGCATCGTCCGCTCCCAGGCCGCGACCCAGTCGTCGTGGTCGAGGTCGAGCGGGGCCGCTTCGAAAATGCCGGCATTGTTGACGAGCACGTGGACACGCCCGCCGAGCCGTTCGAGCGCAGCGTCCCAGAGCCGCCGGGGCGTCGCCGGGTCGTTCAGGTCGCCATCGGCGCTGCCGGTGCCGACGATGCCATGGTCCGCAAAGGCGTCCGCGCAGGCCTTGCCGATGCCGCGCGTCGCGCCGGTCAGGAGGATGTTGGTCATGGCCGGCGCGGTAGCGGCTTGCCCCCGCCGCGCCAAGCCGTCAGGCGACGAGCTTCACATAGTCGGTCGCGGCCGAGCGCAGATGGCCAAGCTGGTCGTCGACCTTGCGGAAGCCGGTCTCCAGCTCGTCGATCTCGCTCGCCACCGATTCGGTGTCCTGGCGGATCGCCGCGATCGTCGACGACATCGAGTCGGCGGCGAGCGCAGTCTCGTCGACCGCCGCGGTGATCATCGTCACCGTCTGCGCCTGCGTCTCCATCGCCGCGCGGATGCGATCGGCCGATTGCTGGACCTCGCCCACCGTGTCGCGGATCGAGCTGTTCGCGTCGACCGTGGTCCGCGTCGCCGACTGGATCGCCGCGATCTTGGCGGCGATGTCGTCGGTCGCCCGCGCGGTCTGGTTGGCGAGGCTCTTCACTTCCTGCGCGACGACCGCGAAGCCGCGACCGGCGTCGCCCGCGCGCGCTGCCTCGATGGTGGCGTTGAGCGCGAGCAGGTTGGTCTGCCCGGCAATGTCGCGGATCAGCCCGAGGATGGACTCGATCGACTGGGCATGGGTCGACAGCGCCTCCGACACGCCCACCGCCTCGCTCGCCTGGGTGGCGGCACGCGTCGCGACGCCGGCGGCGACCTCGACCTCGGCGCGCGCATCTTCGATCGCGCGGATCAGCCCGGCGGCGGTGTGCGCCGCCTCGCGCATCGCGACCGCCGACTGCTCGGCGGCGGCGGCGACTTCGGACGCCTTGCCGAGCATGCCGCGCGCCGCGACCGACGCGTCGGCCGCCTGGGTGCGCAGCGACTCGCCGAGGACCACCGCGGACGAGACTTCGGTCGCGATCCGGTTCTGGAACATGTCGGCGTGCTGCGACCGCTCGGCGGCCGCCTGGCGGGCGCGCAACTCGCTCACGAACGCGGCCATGATGTCGGCCTCGATCATCATCAGCGCGCAGACGGCGCGGGTGAGCCGGCCGAGCGTCGCGACGTCGTCGCCGAGCTTGTCGGCCAGCACCGCCAGCGCATGATTGTAGGTGATGTTCAGCGCGGCGAGCGTGGTGTGGAGCGGCACGCCGCCCACTTCGGACCACCACGCGTTGGTCCGCGCCATGTCGGCCCAGCGCTGGCCGGCAATGTCGCTGAATTTCTCGCGGGTATATTCGGTCGAGCCGCGCACGCGCTTCTCGAGCGTGGCGCCGGCGATCTTGGTGCGCACCAGCGGACTGTCGTTGAACGCGCCCCAGAAGCAGCGCGACAGCGCTTCTTCCTCGCCCTGCAGCAGCGCGAACACCTCGCGCAATTCGCCGGCCAGCTTGCCGTCGCGGTCGAACTCGCGCAGCCGCTCGGCCACGGGGATCGAGATCGACTCCGGCCGGATCGCCGCGGCACCCTCAGGCTTACTCGTCACGTTACCCATCCCTCGCCTCTCCGCACGTCCCGAAAGGACATAGGCTTGGGTGGTAAAGCGCCGGTTAAACCGGAGCTTCGTCGCGCGTGCCGGTTGCAAGGCCCCGTACTTTGGCTAAGAGCGGCGCGGCAGAACAAAGAGAGAGGCTCGAATGAGCAGCAGCAACCGGACGCGGCCCTTGTCGCCGCACCTGACGATCTGGCGCTGGGGCCCGCACATGGCGGTCTCGATCATGCACCGCGTCACCGGGTCCGGCATGGCGACGGTCGGCGCCATCCTTCTCGTCTGGTGGCTCGCCGCCGCGGCGAGCGGCGAGGCGGCCTATGGTCGCTTCATCGGCATGTTCACCACCGCCTCGGGCGGCCTCAACGTCCTCGGCTATCTGTTCGGGATCGGGCTCACGCTCGTCCTGTTCCAGCACATGGGCTCGGGCGTGCGCCACCTGGTGATGGACGTCGGCGCCAACTTCGAGCTCAAATCGAACAAACGGTCGGCCCAGCTGACCTGGGCCTTCTCGATCCTCGCCACCATCCTGTTCTGGGCATATCTGCTGGGAGTGAAGGGCTGATGGGTACCGGCACCGAAATCGGCCGCGTCCGCGGCCTCGGCTCGGCCCGGTCGGGGGCGCACCATTGGTGGATGCACCGGCTGACCGCCGGCTCGAACTTCCTGCTGATGCTGTGGTTCCTGTTCTCGATCGCCCGGCTTCCGTCGCTCGACTATGCGACGGTGACCACCTGGCTCGGCACCCCGCTCGCGGCCGTGCCGATGATCCTGCTGGTCATCAGCGTCTTCTGGCACTTCCGCATGGGCCTGCAGACGGTGATCGAGGACTATCAGCATGACGAGACGCGCGTCGTCGCGCTCGTCGCCTTGAACTTCTACGCGATCGGGGCCGGCGCGCTCGCCATCTTCTCGATCCTCAAGATCGCGTTCTTTTCCGGAGCTGCCTGATGGCGGACGCCTATAAGATCATCGACCATACCTATGATGCCGTCGTCGTCGGCGCCGGCGGCGCCGGCCTGCGGGCCACCATGGGCATCGCCAATGCCGGCCTGAAGACGGCCTGCATCACCAAGGTCTTCCCGACCCGCAGCCACACCGTCGCCGCGCAGGGCGGCATCGCCGCCTCGCTCGGCAATATGGGCCCGGACCACTGGACCTGGCACATGTACGACACCGTCAAGGGCTCCGACTGGCTCGGGGACCAGGACGCGATCGAATATCTGTGCCGCGAGGCGCCGGCCGCGGTCTACGAGCTCGAACATGCCGGGATGCCGTTCTCGCGCACCAACGAGGGCAAGATCTACCAGCGGCCGTTCGGCGGCATGATGCAGAATATGGGCGAGGGGCCCCCGGCGCAGCGCACCTGCGCCGCAGCCGACCGCACCGGTCATGCGATGCTGCACACGCTTTACCAGCAGAGCCTCAAATATGATGCCGACTTCTTCGTCGAGTATTTCGCGCTCGACCTAATCATGGAAGGCGGCGCGTGCCGCGGCGTGATCGCGCTGTGCATGGAAGACGGCACGATCCACCGCTTCCGGAGCCATGCGACCGTGCTCGCGACCGGCGGTTATGGCCGCGCCTGGTTCTCGGCCACGTCGGCGCACACCTGCACCGGCGACGGCAATGCGATGGTGCTGCGCGCCGGACTGCCGCTGCAGGACATGGAGTTCGTCCAGTTCCACCCGACCGGCATCTACGGCGCGGGCGTGCTGATCACCGAGGGTGCGCGCGGCGAAGGCGGGTATCTGACCAACTCCGAGGGCGAGCGGTTCATGGAACGCTATGCCCCGTCGGCGAAGGACCTCGCCAGCCGCGACGTCGTCAGCCGCTCGATGGCGATGGAGATCCGCGAAGGCCGGGGCGTCGGCAAGGAGAAGGACCATATCTTCCTTCACCTCGACCATATCGACGCCAAGGTGCTGCACGAGCGGCTGCCGGGGATCACCGAGACAGGCAAGATCTTCGCCGGCGTCGACCTGACCCGCCAGCCGCTGCCCGTGGTGCCGACGGTCCATTACAATATGGGCGGCATCCCGACCAACTATCACGGCGAGGTCGTCACGCTGAAGGACGGCAACCCGGACGAGGTCGTGCCCGGCCTGTTCGCGGTCGGCGAGGCGGCGTGCGTGTCGGTGCACGGCGCCAACCGCCTCGGCTCCAACTCGCTGATCGACCTGGTCGTGTTCGGGCGCGCCACGGGGCTCCGCATCGCCGACATCCTGAAGCCCAGCACGCCGCACAACCCGCTGCCCAAGGGCTCGGAGGAGCAGGCGCTCACCCGCCTCGATCGTTTCCGGCACGCCAATGGCAGCGCGCCGACGGCAGGGATCCGGCGCGAGATGCAGCGGACGATGCAGGCGCACGCGGCGGTGTTCCGCGACTCCGCGCTGCTCGCCGAGGGCCAGACCAGGATCGACGCGATCGCGAAGTCGCTCGACGATGTCCGCGTGGTCGACCGCAGCCTCATCTGGAACACCGACCTGGTCGAGACGCTCGAGCTCGACAACCTGCTCGGCCAGGCGGTGGTGACGATGCACTCGGCGGCGAACCGCAAGGAAAGCCGCGGCGCGCACATGCACGAGGACTTCCCCGATCGCGACGATGCCAACTGGATGAAGCACACCATCGCGTGGCTGACGCCGGAGGGCGGCGTGACGATCGATTATCGCCCGGTGCACGACTATACGCTCACCGACGACATCACCTACATCAAGCCCAAGAAGCGCGTCTACTGACGCGAAAAAGGGCGCCGGAGGGGGGCGGACCTGGCCTCCCCCGGCGCCCTTGCCGCGTCTCCGGATACGCGGATCAGCGGCGACGCAGGCCACCGGCCGGCCGGGTGACATCGCGACTCCAGGTGCGCGTATTGCCCCGGAAGCCCGTCGCGGTCCCGTCGAGGCTCCAGCCGCTTTCGGTGCGCTGACGATCGACGCTGCGGCTCGCGACCGCACCATCGGACTTGCGCGTGAGCGACGCGTCGCGCGCAAAGCTGCCCGCCGCCCAGTCGCGCCCGACGGTGCGCGCGCCCGCATAGCGGGGGCCGTCGAAGCTTTGGGTGCGGGTGCGCGGGGCGGCCTCGACCGCGGTCGCGAGCGTCGCCAGCGCGGTCGTAGCAATCAGGATCTTCAACATCGGAACACCTCCTCGTCACGGGAGCGGAACGGCCGCTCGCGAGGCAAACGAGCCAGGCGCGAAAACCCTTCGGCACCGCGCCCCTGTCAGCGCTCCGCTTCGGGCGCCTCGATCGCCGCCTCGAGCGCCGGCGGGATCGGCAGGCCGGCCGCACGGCGCTGCTCGACCCGCTCCAGCAGGCGGGCGCGCAGCCGCGGCGGCGCCAGTTCCAGCCGCCGGCGCACGATGTCGGTGCGCAGTTCCAAGGGCACGGGCTCGCCCTTGCGAACGCGGTCGGCCGCGTCCTGCTGGCGCGCGATCAGCGCGGCGCGGGCCTTGGCGCGGGGCGGCACCGGCAGGCCTGCCTTCTCGCGCGCCGCGATCTCGGCCGCGAAGACGGCGCCGCGGGCGAGCCGCGCCTCGATCCGCGGCGGCAACGGCCGTTCGGCCTCCGCCTGCTCGTGTCCCGAAGCCTGTTGCGGCGCCGGGCGCACGGCACGCACCTGCGGCGGCCTGACCGCCGGACGCTCGGCCTTCGTCACGCTTGGGGCCAGCGCGGCGATCACCGGGGCGATGACGGGCACGCGGCGCAGCTCGACCCCGCTCGCGATCGAGGCGGCGACCGCGCTCGCGACCAGCAGGTTGGCGCCGATGAAGCCCGCGAGCAGCCGATGCCGCCGCACCCACGCGCCACGCCGGTCGCGGGGCGAGCGCGCCGGGGCGGGCGTCTGGGGCAGCGCCGTCGCCTGGGCGACGATCCGGTCGACGAGGCCGGGCGCCGCCGGGGGCGGCTCGAGCGAGCCGAGCAGGCGGTCGAGCGGGTCGGTCATGCGACTTCTCCGGGCAGGTCCGACACGGCAAGTCCGACCGCCTCGACCCGGCGGCGCATCGCCGCGCGTGCACGGAAAAGGAGTGATTCGAAGGCCTTCAGTTGCATGTCGAGCGCCTCGGCCGCTGCCGCATTGGGCAGCTCCTCATAATAGGTCAGCACCAGCGCGGCGCGCTGGCGGTCGGGGAGGGCGGCAAGCGCCGCGGCGACCTGCGCGCCCGCCCGCGCGGCGTCGAGCCGGTCCGGCGCCAGCGGCGCGTCGTCGGCGCGCTCGCGCACGTCCTCCGTCTCGCCCTGGAAGCGGCGTCGGCGAAGCCGGTCGAGGCACAGGTTGCGCGCGACCCGGCGCAGCCAGGCTCCCGGCTGCGCCTCGCCGGGGCGGAAGGTCGCCGCGCCGGTCCAAAGCCGGGCAAACGCCTCCTGCACCACGTCCTCGGCCTCGGCGGTGTCGGCGAGCAGGCGCCAGGCAAGCCCGTGCAGCCGATGTGCGTGCGCCTCGACCAGGCACCGGAATGCGGCGGCGTCGCCGCGCGCCACCCGCGCGACGAGATCGCTCTCGCTCGCTCCGCCTGTCGTCTCGCCGCTCACCATGCCTCCGCGACGTTGAACGGCCGATCGCGCGCAACCCTTCGGCCGACGCGCAAAGAAAAAGGCCCGGCGAGTCTCCCCGCCGGGCCCAATGCTTCGTCCTCCAGCCGATGTCAGTCGCGGTTGCCCATGAAGTTCAGCAGGAAGGTGAACATGTTGACGAAGTCGAGATAGAGCGACAGCGCGCCCATGATCACGACCTTGCCCTGCATGTCGCTGCCCGCGACATAGGCGTACATGCTCTTGATCCGCTGCGTGTCATAGGCGGTCAGGCCGGCGAACAGCAGCACGCCGATCGCCGAGATCGCGAACGCCATCGCGCTCGACTGCAGGAAGATGTTGATGACCGAGGCCACCAGCAGGCCGACGACTCCCATGATCAGGAACGTGCCGAAGGCCGACAGGTCACGCTTGGTGGTGTAGCCGAAGAGGCTCAGGCCGGCGAATGCCGCCGCCGTCGCGAAGAAGGTCTGCGCGATCGACGTCCCCGTGTAAACGAGGAAGATCGACGCCATCGACAGGCCCATCACCGTCGCGAACGCCCAGAACAGCGCCTGTGCGGCGCCGGTCGACAGCCGGTTAATGCCGAAGCTCAGCACCATCACGAAGCCCAAGGGGGCAAGCATGATCACGTACTTGAGCAGGCCGGGGCCCATGAGCACGTCACGCGCCATCCCGCTGCTCGCGAACAGCAGGGCGACGATGCCGGTCAGCAGCACGCCCGACGCCATATAGTTGTAGACGGACAGCATGTAGCTCCGCAGGCCCGCGTCATAGGCGGCGCTGCGGGTTCCGACCGACGACGGCGCCGTTACGGTCGCACGGGGGTCAGTCCAGTTTGCCATCGAGATCAAGCTCCTTTGCCCGGCACGATGCCGGATGACGCGAATATCGTGCGAACGACCCTCGCTTTCAAGCGAAACCGGTCCGGAAACACTTTGTAATCCGCATCACGAACGCCCCCGTTGATTCCAGAGTTGCTGGATTCGCGCCCGAAGAACTGGCTGCGCCCCACCCCTTCCGGCGCAAGCGACGCCGGCCTAGTCTGGCGCGATGCACCGGCTCTTCGTCGCGATCCGCCCGCCCGCTCCGGTTCGGGACCAGCTCATCGACCTGATGGACGGCGTTCCCGGCGCCCGGTGGCAGGACGAGGACCAGCTTCATCTGACGCTGCGCTTCATCGGCGAGGTCGAGCCCCGCCTGGGCGACGACGTCGCCGCGATGCTCGGCCAGCTGTGCGTGCCGCGCTTCGATCTGGCGCTCGCCGGAGTCGGCACCTTCGCCCGTCGGGGCCGGCCGCACACATTGTGGGCCGGCGTCGCGCGGCCGCACGACGCTCTCGTTCATCTTCAGCGCAAGATCGAGCAGGCGTGCGTCCGTGCCGGCCTCGCGCCCGAGCCGCGGGCCTTTGCGCCTCACGTGACGCTCGCGCGGCTGGGCGGAAGCGCCGGTCCGCTCGAACCGTTCCTGCTGCGGCATGACGCGCTCGCCACCGCATCCTTCCCGGTCACGCACTTCGGCCTTTACGAGAGCCATCTCGGCGCGGCAGGCTCGACCTACGATCTGATCGAGCGCTACCCGCTGGAGTGACGACGATGGTGAAAGCAGTCTGGAACGGCGCCGTGATCGCCGAAAGCGACGACACCGTGGTGGTCGAGGGCAATCATTATTTCCCGCGCGACGCGGTGAAAGCCGAGCTGCTCCGCGACAGCGCCACGCGCACGAGCTGCCCCTGGAAAGGCACCGCGCATTACCACACGCTGGCGGTCGACGGCGCCGAGAACCGCGACGCAGCCTGGTATTATCCCGATCCCAAGCAGGCGGCGGCGGAGATCCGCGACCGCATCGCCTTCTGGAAGGGCGTGCAGGTGGGCTAGTTCAGCCGTCGGGCAGCAGCAGCGACGAATCGCCGTAGCTGTAGAAGCGATAGCCGCGCGCGATCGCGTGCGCATAGGCGGCAAGGACGCGCTCGCGCCCGATGAGCGCGGAGACCAGCATCACCAGGGTCGACTTGGGCAGGTGGAAGTTGGTCATCAGCGCGTCGACGCCGTTGAAGCGATAGCCGGGCGTGATGAAGATGTCGGTGTCGCCTTCGAACGGGCGGATCACCCGGTCCGCGCCCGCCGCGCTTTCGAGCAGCCTCAGGCTCGTCGTGCCCACCGCGACGATCCGTCCGCCGCGCGCGCGCACCGCGTTGAGCCGGTCGGCGGTCGCGGCATCGATCCGGCCCCATTCGGCGTGCATCCGATGATCGTCGGTGTCGTCGGCCTTGACCGGAAGGAACGTGCCCGCACCGACATGGAGCGTCAGCGTCTCGTGGCCGATTCCGGCCGCGGCGACCGCGTCCAGCAGCGCGGGCGTGAAGTGGAGCGCCGCGGTCGGCGCCGCCACCGCGCCGTCCTCGCGCGCGAACATCGTCTGATAGTCGGACCGGTCGCGCGCATCGATGGCGCGCTTGGACGCGATATAGGGCGGCAGCGGCATCTGCCCCGCGCGCTCGAGCAGCAGTTCGACCGGCTCGTCGCCCAGAAAGTCCAGCCGCACGCTGCCGTCCGCGTTCTTGGCGACGACCTGCGCGGCGACGCCGCCACCGAACTCGATCCGGTCGCCGGCACGCAGCCGCCGCGCGTTGCGGACGAACGCATCCCATTGGCGCAAGGCCGCGCGCTTGTGCAGCGTTGCCCCGATCCGCGCCTCGCCCCGCATGCCTTCGAGCTGCGCCGGGATCACGCGCGTGTCGTTGAAGACGAGGCAGTCGCCCGGACGCAGGGCGGCGGGCAGGTCGCCCACGGTCCGGTCGTCCAGCCGGTCGGGCGTGACGACCAGCATCCGCGCGCTGTCGCGCGGCTCGGCCGGGCGCAGCGCGATCCGCTCGGGCGGCAGCTCGAAATCGAACAGGTCGACCTTCATCGCGCGGCTCCTAAGGCGAGCCCTGCGCGCGGGGCAAGAGCCCCGTCCTCAGTTGCCAGGCGTGGTCGCGGGCGTGGTCGCGGGCGTCGCGATCGGAGGCGCGGGCATCGCTGCCGGCGGGCCGTCGCTCTCGATCCAGGCGCGCACGATGCGGCCGGGATTGGCCGGCGGCTCGCCCCGTTCGAGCGCGTCGACATATTGCATGCCATCGAGCACCCGCCCGAACGCCGTGTAGCGATTGTCGAGCCGCAGCGTCGGCAGCAGGATGATGAAGAACTGGCTGTTCGCGCTGTCGAGGCTGTCGGCGCGCGCCATCGAGGCGACGCCGCGCACGTGCGGCAGGTCGTTGAACTCGGCCTTCAGGTCGGGGAGCGTCGATCCGCCCTCGCCGGTGCCCTTGGGATCGCCGCCCTGGGCCATGAAGCCCTCGATCACGCGGTGGAAGGTCAGGCCGTTGTAGAAGCCCTGGCGGGTCAGCGTCTTGATCCGCTCGACATGGTTGGGCGCCTTGTCGGGGCGGAGCTGGACGCGCACCCGCCCGCCGGTCGACAGCTCGAGCACCCAAATATTCTCGGGGGTCGGCGCCGGATCGACGACCGGCGCCGCGGCGACGCTGGCCGGCTTGGGCTGGTCCTTGTTCGCGCAGGCGCTCGTGGCGAACAACATGCCGAGCAGGGCGAACAGGGCGGCGATCAGGCGCATTCGATACTCCGGCAGTAGGGCAGGGCGCCTACTTAGCGGCGCATGACTGGTTGGTGAATAGCAAAGGGCGGGCCGGGGCGCCCGCCGCCGGTCAGCTGCCCTTGCGGCCGATCCGCTCGACGCGCTCGACCACTTCGGCCTCGACCGCCGGGGTGACGAAGTTGCCGATCGCGCCGCCATAGATCGCGATTTCCTTGACCAGCCGCGACGCGATCGGCTGCAGCGAGACGTCGGCCATCAGGAAGACGGTTTCGATCCGGGCGTTGAGCTGCTGGTTCATGCCCGCCATCTGATACTCATATTCGAAATCGGCGACGGCGCGCAGCCCGCGCACGATCACCGTGGCGCCCTGGCGCTCGGCAAAGCTCATCAGCAGCGAATCGAAGCTCACCACGTCGATGTCGCCCTCCACGTCGGCGACCTCGCGACGGACCATCGCCAGCCGCTCCTCGACCGAGAACATGGGCGACTTGGACGGGTTGGTGGTGACTCCGATCACCAGCCGGTCGACCAGCTTCGCGCCGCGCCGGATGATGTCCATGTGCCCGAGCGTGACCGGGTCGAAGGTGCCGGGATAGACGCCGATCCGCATCGTCACCGGTCCCTCTCGATCGTGTAGCGCGCGACGTCGCGCAGCAGATCCGCCTTGGGGCCGAACGCCTGGAGATGGTCGATCGCCTGGTCGACGAGCAGGCGCGCCTGCTCGCGCGCGCGCTCGACGCCGAGATGGCCGACGAAGGTCGCTTTCCCCGCGGCCGCGTCCTTGCCGACCGCCTTGCCGGCCGCCGCGGCATCGCCTTCGACGTCGAGCAGGTCGTCGGCGATCTGGAAGGCGAGCCCCAGGTTGCGCGCATAGGCCCGGAGGCTGGTCCGGCCCTCGGGCGGGATGCGCCCCATGATCGCGCCGGCCTCGAGGCAGAACTGGATCAGCGCGCCGGTCTTGAGCTGTTGCAGGCGCGTGACCGTCGACAGGTCGTAGCTGGTCTGTTCGGCGGCGAGGTCCATCATCTGGCCCCCCGCCATGCCCGAGGGGCCGCTCGCGCGCGCGAGCTCGAGGCACAATTCGGCGCGGACGAACGGGTCGGCATGGGTGCGCTCGTCCGCCAGCAGCTCGAAGGCGAGCGCGTGGAGCGAATCCCCGGCAAGGATCGCGGTCGCCTCGCCGAACGCCTTGTGCACGGTCGGCTTGCCGCGGCGCATATCGTCGTCGTCCATCGCCGGCAGGTCGTCGTGGATAAGCGAGTAGACATGGATGCACTCGATCGCGGTCGCGACGCGCAGCGCCGCCTCGCGGTCCACCAGGAACAGGTCGCACGCGGCGCAGACCAGCAGCGGCCGCATCCGCTTGCCGCCGCCGATCGCCGCGTGCCGCATCGCCTCGTAAAGCGGGCGGCGCGGGTCGTCGGGCAGCGCGAGCAGCAGGTCGAACTGATGATCGATATCGGCCGCGATGCGCTGCAGGGCGGCCGAGAAAATGGTCGTGGTCATGCCGTGCATGCTCCCCCCGAAGCTCGGCTCAGGCGTCGAACGGCTGGACGCCGGCGGGCCGGCCGTCCGCGCCCAGCGTGATCTTCTCGATCCGCGCCTGAGCGGCCGAGAGCCGCGCCTCGCACTGGGCGCGAAGCTTGTCTCCCTCGGCATAGAGCGTGATCGATTCGTCGAGCGAGGCCTCGCCGCTTTCCAGCCGCGCGACGATCGCCTCGAGCCGCTTCAGCGCATCCTCGAACGAGAGCGCCTCGACATTATCCTGTTCGGCCATGGGTGCTGCTATGGGCGAGCGCGGCTATCGGGGTCAACCGTCGCCCGTCAGGGCACGCGCGTCGGCAGGTATGCGTCGTCGATGAAGTCGCTGAACTTGGTGATGCTGCTCTCGAACTTGAGCCGCACCTTGCCGGTCGCGCCGTGGCGCTGCTTGGCGATGATCAGCTCGGCCTTCTGATAGGCGTCCTCCATGTTCTGCTTCCATTGGGCGTACGCCTCGTTCGCCTTCGGATCATGCTCGCTCTCGCCCTTCGGCTCCGTGGCGGCGATGTAATATTCCTCGCGATAGACGAAGAGCACGATGTCGGCGTCCTGCTCGATCGAGCCGGATTCGCGAAGGTCGGAGAGCTGCGGGCGCTTGTCCTCGCGCTGCTCGACCGCGCGGCTGAGCTGCGAGAGCGCCATCACCGGCACGTGCAGCTCCTTGGCGAGCGTCTTCAGGCCGCGGCTGATCTCGGAGATTTCCTGCACGCGGTTGTCGCCGCCGCCCCGGCCGGAGCCCTGGAGAAGCTGAAGATAGTCGACGATGATCAGCCCGATGCCGTGCTTGCGCTGCATCCGGCGGGCACGCGTGCGGAGCGCCGCGATGGTCAGGCCCGGCGTGTCGTCGATATAGAGGGGAAGTTCCTCCAGCTCGGCGGCGGCGCGGGCGAATTTGTTGAATTCCTCGCGGGTCAGCTCGCCCTTGCGGATCTTGCTGCCGACCACGCCGGACTGCTCGGCGAGGATGCGCGTCGCGAGCTGGTCGGCCGACATTTCGAGGCTGAAGAACGCGGTCTTCGCGCCCAGCGACTTTTCCGGCGGGATGCCGTCGGCCATGTCGCGCATCCAGCGCTGCGCCGCATTGAACGCGATGTTGGTGGCGAGCGAGGTCTTGCCCATGCCCGGGCGGCCGGCGAGGATGAGCAGATCCGAGCGCTGAAGGCCGCCGGTGCGCGCGTTCACGTCCTGCAGCCCCGTGGTGACGCCCGAAATGTGACCGCCCGAATTCTGCGCCTTCTCGGCCAGTTCGACGGCCATCTTGGTCGCCTGCACGAACGACTTGGTGCCGCCGCCCTCGCCGCCCTGTTCGGCGACGCGGTAAAGGGCGGTCTCGGCCTCCTCGACCAGGCCCTTGGGATCGATCGTCTCCGACGTGTCGAGCGCCTTCTCGACCATCTCGCGACCGACGCCGACCAGCTCGCGCAGGAGCGCCAGGTCATAGATCTGCCCGGCAAAGTCGCGCGCGCCGATCAGCGCCGCGCCGCTGCCGGTCAGCTGGGCAAGATAGGCCGGCCCGCCCAGCTCGCGCATCGCCTCGTCGGCATCGAACATCGGCTTCAGCGTGACCGGATTGGCGATCATGTTGCGATCAACGAGCTTCAGGATAGCTTCGTAGATGCGCCCGTGCAGCGGCTCGAAGAAATGGTCGGGCTTGAGCTTGAGCTGGACGTCCTCGACCAGCCGGTTGTCGATCATCAGCGCGCCGAGCAGCGCCGCCTCGGCTTCGATGTTGCGGGGCAGGGTCTGCCCGGGGCCCTCGGCGGGCGGGACGAGTCGGATCGGTTCGGCCATGATGGGCGCGTTGTCCGCCCAATCGGTCCGCGGCTCAAGCTGGTATGTTCGGGTGCAAAAGGCTGTGGACGGAACGGGGACGATCACGAGCTCCTCCCTGCGCTCGCGCGGGGAGGGGGACCGCCGGGCGCGAGCCCGGTGGTGGAGGGGTGAGGCATCGCGGCCCCCTCCACCACGTCGCTGCGCGCCGCGCTCCCCCTCCCCATCTGGCGATGGGGAGGAGCGGAAGGCGCTGCCAGTTGAGCCGCGCCCGCTTCCCCCCTACACACCAAGCCGCATGTCCGATCCGCGCATCATCGAAGTCGAGCTCGACGAGCGCACGATCCTGTGGCGGTCGGCCGATGTCGAGCAGGAACGCCGGATCGCGATCTTCGACCTGCTCGAGGCGAACCGCTTCGTGCCGCAACGCGAGCATGGCGACGGCTATAAGGGGCCCTACCGGATCAAGCTGCGCGTCGAGGAAGGGCGGCTGGCGATCGACATGTTCCGCGAGGACAAGAGCCACCTCGAGACCCTCGTGCTGGGGCTCGCGCGCTTCCGGCGGCCGATCAAGGACTATTTCGCGATCTGCGACAGCTATTACCAGGCGATCCGCCAGGCGACGCCGCAGCAGATCGAGACCGTCGACATGGCGCGGCGCGCGGTTCACAACGAGGCGGCCGAGCTGCTGATCGAGCGGCTGGCGGGCAAGATCGAGGTGGACTTCGACACCGCGCGCCGGCTTTTCACGCTGATCTGCGTGCTCCACATCAAAGGATGACATGACCGACCTGATCCGGGCCGCCCGCGCCGCGGCCGCCTTCGCGCACGCTCCCTATTCGCGCTTCGGCGTCGGGGCGGCGTTGCGCCTGTCGGACGGCAGCATCGAGACCGGCTGCAATGTCGAGAATGCGAGCTACGGCCTTTCGCTCTGCGCCGAGACGGTCGCGGTCGCCAAGGCGGCGAGCAAGGGGCGGCTGGCCGACATCGTCGAGGTGGCGGTGATCGGCGGCACGCTCGGCGCGGACGGCGCGCTCGCCGGCACCAGCCCGGTCACGCCGTGCGGCCGCTGCCGGCAGGTGCTGAACGAGGCGGCGCAGATGGGCCGGCGCGACCTGGTCATCCATTGTGCCGCGGCCGAGGGCGGCGCGGTCGTGACGCTGCGCCTGTCCGAGCTGCTGCCGCACGCATTCGGCCCGGCCGACCTGGGGCTTTGAGGGGAAGAGACATGTCGATCCTGTCCGATCGCTGGATCCGCGAGCAGGCGCTCGACAATGCGATGATCGAGCCGTTCGTCGAGAATCAGCGGCGCGAGGGCTGCATCAGCTACGGCCTGTCGAGCTACGGCTATGACGCGCGCGTGGCCGACGAGTTCAAGATCTTCACCAATGTCGACAACGCGCTGGTCGATCCCAAGGACTTCGCCGCGAACAGCTTCGTCGATCGCAAAACCGATGTGTGCATCATCCCGCCCAACAGCTTCGCGCTTGCCCGCACGGTCGAATATTTCCGGGTGCCGCGCGACGTGCTCGTCATCTGCCTCGGCAAATCGACCTATGCGCGCTGCGGGATCATCGTGAACGTGACGCCGCTCGAACCCGGCTGGGAAGGGCATGTGACGCTGGAATTCTCGAACACCACGCCGCTGCCCGCCAAGATCTACGCGAACGAAGGCGCGTGCCAGTTCCTCTTCCTGAAGGGCAACGAACCCTGCGAGGTCAGCTACGCCGACCGTGCGGGCAAATATATGGGCCAGCGCGGGGTGACCCTGCCGCGGCTGTAGCGCTCGCCGCCTCCCTCGTGTCGTCGTCATCCGACACGGGAGCGGGATCCCGGGTCAGGCCCGGGATGACGGGCTCTGGTGGCGGCCATGGGACCCGCTCACCGTCATCCCGGCCTTGAGCCGGGATCCCGCGTCAGGCCCGGGATGGCGGGCTCTGGTGGCGACCATGGGACCCCGGGGTCCTGGGTCAGGCCCGGGATGACGGGCTTTGGGGGCGGCCATGGGACCCGCTCACCGTCATCCCGGCCTTGAGCCGGGATCCCGCGTCAGGCCTGGGGCGACGAGGCGATCGTCACTGCCCCTGCATGCGCGCGTGGTGGCGGATCACCTCGTCGATGATGAAGCGCAGGAACTTCTCGGAGAATTCCGGGTCGAGATTCGCATCCGCCGCGAGCCGGCGCAGGCGCGTGATCTGCTGGTCCTCGCGGCCCGGATCGGCGGGCGGAAGGCCCTGCTCGGCCTTGTAGCGCCCGACCGCCTGGGTGATCTTGAAGCGCTCGGCGAGCATGAAGACCAAAGCGGCATCGATATTGTCGATGCTCTCCCGGTAGCGGCGCAATCGGTCGTCGGACATGCTTTTCTCCCCGCCGCCGGTCTTCCATGCAGCCGCCGTGCTTGCAAGCATGCCGCGTCTTCGCCACATGGGCCGCGCATGACCGCGTCCATCCATCGCCTCGACAGCAAGCGCGCGCCGTCGCTCGACCCGATGATGGCGCTGGTCGCCCACGACATGAACGCGGTGAACGCCGTCATTCTCGACCGCATGCAGTCGGACGTGCCGCTGATCCCCGAGCTTGCGGGCCATCTGATCGCGGGCGGCGGCAAGCGGATGCGGCCGATGCTGACGCTCGCCTGCGCGCGGCTGCTCGACTATCCGGGCACGCGCCATCACAAGCTCGCCGCCGCGGTCGAGTTCATCCACACCGCGACCCTGCTCCACGACGACGTGGTCGACGGGTCGGACCTGCGCCGCGGCCGCCGCACCGCCAACATCATCTGGGGCAATCCGGCCAGCGTGCTCGTCGGCGACTTCCTGTTCTCGCGCAGCTTCGAGCTGATGGTCGAGGATGGCAGCCTCAAGGTGCTGCGCATCCTGTCGAACGCCAGCGCGGTGATCGCCGAGGGCGAGGTCAACCAGCTGACCGCGCAGCGCCAGGTCAACACGACCGAGGAACGCTATCTCGACATCATCGGCGCGAAGACCGCGGCGCTGTTCGCCGCCGCGTGCCGGATCGCGGCCGTGGTCGCCGAGAGATCCGAGGCCGACGAGCTCGCGCTCGACGCCTATGGCCGCAACCTCGGCATCGCCTTCCAGCTGGTCGACGACGCGATCGACTATGCCTCGGACGCCGAGACGATGGGCAAGGGCGTGGGCGACGACTTCCGCGACGGCAAGGTCACGCTGCCCGTCATCCTGGCCCATGCCCGCGGCTCCGCCGTCGAGAAGGCGTTCTGGCGCGACGCGATGATGGGCTTCAAGGCGTCCGACGACGACCTGCAGCACGCCAAGGCGCTGCTGGTGGAGAGCCGCGCGATCGAGGACACGCTCGCCCAGGCGCGGCTCTACGGCCAGCGCGCGGTCGACGCGCTCGGCGGCTTCCCCGCGGGTGCGGCGAAGGCGGCGCTGACCGAGGCCGTCGCGTTCGCGGTCGCGCGCGCTTACTGAGCGATTGCCCCTCCACCACCGCTTCGCGGTGGTTCCCCTCCCCATCTGCGATGGGGAGGAGCTTAAGTTCCCCTTTGAGCAATTCGCGGAGAGGAGGACCGCCGGCGCAGCCGGTGGTGGTGGGGCCTAAAGCTTCCCGTCCGCGTCGAGCGCATAGCCGGCGCTCCGCACCGTGCGGATGATGTCCGGCTTGCCGCCGGCGTTGATCGCCTGTCGGAGGCGGCGGATGTGAACGTCGACGGTGCGCGGCTCGATATCCGCGTCATGGCCCCAGACGCTGTCGAGCAGCCGCTCGCGCGAGAACACCCAGCCGGGATGCTCGAGGAAGTGCTTAAGCAGGCGGAACTCGGTCGGCCCGAGCGGGACGAGCTGGCCGCCGCGGCGCACCTTGTGGCCGACCGTGTCCATTTCCAGATCGGCATAGCTCAGCTGCTCGCCTGCCAGGCCGGGCCGGACACGGCGCAGCACCGCGCCGACGCGCGCGACCAGTTCGCGCGGCGAGAACGGCTTGGTCACATAGTCGTCCGCGCCGGTCTCGAGCCCGCGCACCCGGTCCTCTTCCTCGCCGCGCGCGGTGAGCATGATGATCGGGACGTTCTGCGTGGCGGGCATGCGGCGCAGGCGCCGGCACACTTCGAGGCCGGAAAGGCCCTCGATCATCCAGTCGAGCAGCACCAGGTCGGGCGGGCTTTCCTGCGCGATCAGCAGCGCTTCCTCGCCGTCGGGCGTGTGGCGGATCTCGAAATCCTCACGCTGGAAATGCCAGATCAGCAGCTCGGCCAGCGCCGCATCGTCCTCGACCAGCAGCATCTTCGCGCGCGCCATGGTCAGGCCTCTCCCTGGTCGTTGCCGCGGTCGCGCTCCGCCATGTGCGTGCCCTTGGCCGCGAAATAGACCATCTCCGCGACGTTGGTGGCATGGTCGCCGATCCGCTCGAGATTCTTGGCGATGAACAGCAGATGCGCCGCCTCGCCGATGGTCGCGGGGTTTTCCATCATGAAGGTGAGCAGTGTCCGGAACACGCTGTTGTAGAAGTCGTCGACCGCGCGGTCGCGCTGGTTGACCTCGACCGCGGACTCCCAGTCGCGCGCCGCAAAGGCGTCGAGCACGTCGTGCAGCATCTCGCTCGCGAGCTGGGCCATGGCCGGCAGTACCGACAGCGCCTCGATATGGTGGTGGCGGCCGATCAGGGGGACGCGCTTGGCGATGTTCTTGGCATAGTCGCCGATGCGCTCGATCACGCCGGCGATCTTCAGCGCGGCGACCACCTCGCGCAGGTCGTCGGCGAGCGGCGCCCGCAGCGCGATGATCTGCACGGCCAGCTTCTCGACCGCGGTCTCGAGCTCGTCGATGCGCTTGTCTTCCGACACCACCCGGCTCGCCGCGTCGAGGTCGTGCCGGGTCAGCGCCGTCATCGCCTGATCGATCGCCGCCTCGGCGCGTCCGCCCATTTCGGAGATCAAACCGCGCAGACGAAGAATGTCCTCGTCGAACGCCTTGACCGTATGTTCCTGCATCTCGGTGCTCCTCAGCCGTACCGGCCGGTGATGTAGTCCTTGGTGCGTTCCTGCCGCGGATTGGTGAACAGCTCCGAGGTCACGCCATATTCGATCAGCTCGCCGAGATGGAAAAAGGCGGTCCGCTGCGACACGCGCGCGGCCTGCTGCATGTTGTGCGTGACGATCACGATCGCGTAGCGGCCGCGCAGCTCGTGGATCAGCTCCTCGATCTTGGCGGTCGCGATCGGGTCGAGCGCCGAGGCGGGCTCGTCCATCAGGATTACTTCGGGATCGACGGCGATCGCGCGCGCGATGCAGAGCCGCTGCTGCTGGCCGCCCGACAGGGCCGTGCCGCTGTCCGTCAGCCGGTCCTTGACCTCGTCCCAGAGGCCGGCCCGGCGCAGCGACTTCTCGACGATCGCGTCCATCTCGCTCTTGCCGCGCGCGAGCCCGTGGATGCGCGGCCCGTAGGCGACATTCTCGTAGATCGACTTGGGGAAGGGGTTCGGCTTCTGGAACACCATGCCGACGCGCGCGCGGAGCTGCACGACGTCCATTTCGGGCGCGTAGATGTCCTCGCCGTCGAGCGCGATCCGGCCCTCGACCCGCGCATTGCCGATCGTGTCGTTCATCCGGTTGAGCGTGCGCAGGAAGGTCGACTTGCCGCAGCCCGACGGGCCGATGAACGCCGTGACATTGTCCATGTCGACGTCGATCGACACGTTCTTGATCGCCTGCTTCTGGCCGTAGAAGACGGACACGTCGCGCGCCGTCATCTTCGGCGGCTTCGGACTGGCCGGCTGGCTGGCCGCGGGCGATGGAATCTCGGTCTCGATCATCGGGGTCACCAGCGTTGTTCGAAGCGGTTGCGGAGGTAGATCGCGACGGCGTTCATCGCGAGCAGGAAGACGAGCAGCACGATGATCGCGGCCGAGGTCTTCTCGACGAAGCCGCGGCTGACCTCGTCGGACCACAGGAAGATCTGAACCGGCAGCACGGTCGCCGGCTCGGTCAGGCCGCCCGGCGGCGAGGCGATGAAGGCGCGCATGCCGATCATCAGCAGCGGCGCGGTCTCGCCCAGCGCGCGCGCCATGCCGATGATCGTGCCGGTGAGGATGCCGGGCAGCGCGAGCGGCAGGACGTGGTGGAAGACGACCTGGATGCGGCTCGCGCCGATGCCGAGCGCGGCGTCGCGGATCGAGGGCGGCACCGACTTGATGGCGTTGCGCCCGGCGATGACGATGACCGGCATGGTCATCAGCGCGAGCGTGAGCCCGCCGACGAGCGGCGCCGAGCGCGGCAGGTGCCAGGCGTTGAGGAAGATGGCGAGGCCGAGCAGGCCGAAGATGATCGACGGCACCGCCGCGAGATTGTTGATCGACACCTCGATGAGGTCGGTCCAGCGGTTCCGCGGCGCATATTCCTCGAGGTAGATGGCCGACAGCACCCCGACCGGGAAGGCGAGCGCGAGCGTGACCAGCATGGTCAGGAGCGAGCCCTTGAGCGCGCCCCAGATGCCGACCATCGCCGGGTCGGTCGCATCGGCGCTCGACATGAAGCCGCGGTTGAAGCTGGTGCGGACGAGCCCGGCCGATTCGAGCCGGGCCAGCGCCGCCTCCGAACGCGCGTCGCCGTCATGCTTGGCCGCCACGTCGATCGGGTCGGACGCGGGCAGCCAGATGTCCAGCTTGCTCCCCAGCACCCCGCGATCCTCCTTGATCGCCGTGCGCAGGTCGAGCCACGCGGCCTCGGAGATCAGCCGGTCGCCATCCGGGCCGAGCGACTGGACCGCGGCCTTGGCGGTCGCGACGTCGAGGCCCGCGGCGGCGAGCGCCTGGTTCTCCTCGGGCGTGCCGATCTTCGCCGGGTCGAGCGGCAGCGCGAGCGCAGGGAAGTCGACCGTCACGCGCAGCTCGGTCCGGGTGAAGCCGCGCCAGCCGTCGCTCAGCATCGCGACCAGCAGGAAGACGAGAAACGACGCCGACAGCACCACGGCGCCGAGCCCGAGCATCCGGAACCGTCGCTCGGCGGCATAGCGCTTGCGGATGCGCTTCTGCATCGAGTCGGTCTTCCAGTCGGTCGGCTTGCGCGGCGCGGGCTCGTGCCCGGTGCGCATGATCTCGAGCTGGGGGATGAGAGTGTCACTCATAGGCTTCGCGATACCGTTTGACGACGCGCAGCGCGACGATGTTGAGGAGCAGCGTCACCACGAACAGCACGAGGCCGAGCGCGAAGGCGGCGAGCGTCTTCGGGCTGTCGAACTCCTGGTCGCCGGTGAGCAGCTGGACGATCTGGACGGTGACGGTGGTCACGCTCGCAAACGGATTGGCGGTCAGGTTCGCGGTCAGGCCCGCGGCCATCACCACGATCATCGTCTCGCCGATCGCGCGACTGACCGCGAGCAGCACGCCGCCGACGACGCCGGGCAGCGCCGCGGGCAGCAGCACGCGCGAGATCGTCTCCGAAGAGGTCGCGCCCATCGCCAGCGAGCCGTCGCGCATCGAGGCGGGCACCGCGGCGATCGAGTCGTCGGCCATCGACGACACGAACGGGATGATCATCACGCCCATCACCAGTCCCGCCGCGAGCGCGCTTTCAGACGTCGCCGAGGCGATGCCGAGGTTCGCGGCGAAGTCGCGGATCGCGGGCGCGATGGTGAGCGCGGCGAAATAGCCGTAGACGACCGTCGGCACGCCGGCGAGGATTTCGAGGATCGGCTTCATCCAGGCGCGGACGCGCGGTGCGGCATATTGGGTCAGGTAGATCGCGCTCATCAGCCCCAGCGGGATCGCGACCAGCATGGCGATGATCGCGCCGATGAAGATCGTGCCCCAGAACAATGGCACGGCGCCGAAAATATGGTCGGTGTCGCCGAAGCTCGCCTGTTGCGGGCTCCAGTTGGTGCCGAACAGGAAGCCGGTCGGCGAGACCATGTTGAAGAAGCGGATCGACTCGAACAGCAGCGAGGCGACGATGCCGACCGTGGTCAGGATCGCGATCAGCGACGCGATCAGCAGGCCGGCCATGGTCAGCCGCTCGACCCGGGTGCGGGCGCGGAAATCGGGCCGGACGCGGGTGAAGGCATAGGCGCCGCCGGCAAAGGCGAGCAGCAGCGCGAGGATCGCGGCATAAAGGTGGAAGCGCGCGGTCGCCGCGGCATATTCGGGCGCGAGCCGGAGGCTCAGCGGATTGAACGCCGACATCTGGTCGCCAAGCCCGAGGCGCCGCGCCTCGCTGAGGATCGCGGCGCGGTCGATCTGCTCGGCGGGCAGTTGCGCCGCGGCCGGCGTCGCCAGCACCGCGTCGGTGATCAGCGCGGGCGAGACGAAGCTCCAGACGATGAGGAAGACGATCGGCGGCACGACCGTCCAGATCGCGACGAACCAGCCATGATAGCCGGGCAAGGAGTGCGAGCGGACGCCACCCGCCTGCGCCGTCGCGCGGGCCTTGGCGCGGCCGGCGGCCCAGGCGACGAGGCCGAGGCCGAGCACCAGGACGAGGACGGAGATCGGCGCCACTTACTTGAGCTCCGCGGGATCGAGCGGGACGAGCGCCGTCGCCGCATTGGCCGCCCGGGCCCGGACCTTGTCGGGCGACGGGATCAGGTCGCGGCGCACCAGATACCCTTCCGGGTTCCAGGCCCGCGAATATTCGGCGACAAATTCGCGCAGCCCCGGCACCGCCCCAAGATGCGCCTTCTTCAGGTAGATGAACAGCGGCCGGGCGCCGGGATAGCTGCCGTCCTGGATCGTCGCATAGCTCGGCTCGACGCCTTCGATCGGCACGCCGCGCAGGCTGTCCAGATTCTCTTCCATGAAACTGTAGCCGAAGGCGCCGACCGCGGTCGGGTTCACCGTCAGCTTCTGGACGATCAGGTTGTCGTTCTCGCCCGAATCGACATAGGCGCCGTCCTCGCGCAGCCGCGCGCAGATCTCCTCGTGCCGCTTGGCGTCGCTGTCCTTGATCGCCTTGATCGCCGGATCCTTGTTGCAACCCGGCTTCAGGATGAGCTCGACCATCGAGTCGCGCGTGCCCGAGGTCGACGAGGGGCCGTAGACCTTGATCGGGATCGCCGGCAGCGCCGGGTTGACGTCGGCCCAGGTGCGGTTCGTCTGCGGCTTGCCATAGGGCGTGGCCGCGATCGCCTTGTAGATGTCGGCCGGGCTGAGGCTCAGCCGCGGGCCCGACTTGGCCTGAGCGAAGGCGAGGCCGTCGACGCCGATCTGCATTTCGACGACGTCGCGCACCCCGTTCTTCAGGCAGTCCTCATATTCGGATTTCTTGATCCGCCGCGAGGCGTTCTCGATGTCGGGATAGGCGGCGCCCACGCCCGCGCAGAACAATTTCATACCCGCGCCGGTGCCGGTCGACTCGACGATCGGCGACTGGAACTGCGGCAGCTTGCGAACGAATTGCTCGGCGACCGCGGTCGTGAACGGGTAGACAGTCGAGCTGCCGACCACGCGGATCTGCTCGCGCGCGCCGCTGCCGCCGCCATTGGCCGGGTCGGTGCAGGCGCCGAGCGCCAGCGCCATGGCCGACGCCGCCAGCACCGCTCTCGGGAATCTCATGCGCGAAAAGCCCCAATCCAGAACGACGAACGCGGCGCGGTCACAAGGGCCGGGTCGTCTCCCCCGGCATCGCGGCTAGCAGCGATTCAGGCGCTCCCTGTTACAGCCGCGTTACCGTTTGATGACAGGGGAATGGGCGCCGGCGGCAAAAGCGCGGTCACCACGGTGCCGCGGCCGACGCTCGACTGGATGTCGAGCCGGCCGCGATGCCGCTCGACGATGTGCTTGACGATCGCGAGCCCGAGCCCGGTGCCGCCCAGCGCCCGGCTGCGACTCGAATCGACGCGGTAGAAGCGCTCGGTCAGCCGCGGCAGATGCTCGGGCGGGATGCCGTCGCCCTCGTCCTCGACCGACAGCTTGACCATCGACCCCGGCCCCTGGGCAAGCCGGATCGTCACCGGCGTGGCCGGCCGGCCATATTTCATCGCGTTGTTGATGAGGTTGTGCAGCAGTTGCGAGAGCTGGACGCGGTCGCCGGCGACGAACGGCAGGCCATCGTCGACCGCCAGCACGAGGTCGGCCGCGCGCTCGCCGCCATTTCCGCGGATCAGCGTGTGGATCTCGGTCGCGAGCTGGGCGAGGTCCACCGCCTCGTCGGGCAGGCGATATTTCTCCGCCTCGATCCGCGACAGCGACATCAGGTCCTCGACCAGCCGCTGCATGCGCTGCGCCTCGTCGTGGATGATCTTCAGAAAGCGCCGGCGCACGCCGGGATCGCCGCCCGCCTTGTCGTCGTCGAGCGTCTCGACATAGCCGAGGATCGCCGCCAGCGGCGTGCGCAGCTCGTGGCTGGCGTTGGCGACGAAGTCGACGCGCATCTTCTCGGCGGCGTGGCCCGCGCTGCGGTCGACGAGGTGGACGAGCCGACCGCCGTCGGGGAGCGCCGCGACCGTCATCGCCCAGCGCGTGTCGCGGCCGCCAAGCCCGATCAGCTCGATCGGCTCGGGGCCGGGAGCGCTGCCCGCGACGAGGCGCTCGGCCGCGGCCGGATGGCGGATCGCGACGCGCGCATCCTCGCCGACGATGTGCTGGCCCAGCAGCCGCCGCGCGGCGCTGTTCGCGGCGGCGATGCGTCCGTCGCCGACGACCAGGATCGGGTCGCCCAGCGCGTCGATCAGCGCCTCGATCGGCGGCCCGGTGCGCGGAGCCGGCGCGGGCGCGGGCTCCTCGCGCCGTTCGTTGGGCCACAGCACGACCAGCAGGGCGACGCCGACCATCAGGCTCGCCGCGAGGACCGAGGCGGGCGCGCCGAGCACCGCGAAGACGAAGAGCCCGGCGAGCTCGATCAGGACGGCAAGGAGGATGCGGTCCATCGTCGGGCTCAGCCGGCGGCAACCGTCGCCGACAGGCGTTCGAGCGTCGGGATCAGCTCGTCATAATGATCGATCACCGCATCGGCCTCGAGCTCCTCGACCGGTCCGAGCAGGAAGCCGAAGCTCACCGCGATGCTGGGCAGGCCGGCATTGCGCGCGGCCAGCGTGTCGTAGATCGAATCGCCGATGAACACCGCGCGGCCGCCGCCCAGCCGCGTCGTCATCTCGATCAGCGGCGCCGCGCTCGGCTTGGCATTGCCCTTGCCCAGCGTGTCGCCCCCGATCAGGGTCGCGAAGCGGTCGCGCAGCCCGAGGTCGACCAGCAATTGCGCGGCGAATTGCTCGAACTTGTTGGTGACCACGGCGAGCTGCACGCCGCCGGCGGCGAGCCGGTCGAGCGCCGCGATCACGCCCGGGAACGGCACCGACCCCTCGGAGACATTCTCGCCATAAAAGGCGAGGAGGCCGCGATAGAGCTGCTTGAACTCGGCCTCGTCGATCGGGCCGCTCCGGGCGAGGCCGTGTTCGAGCATCTTCTTGGCGCCGCCGCCGATCATCGGGCGCACCTCGTCGATGTGGAGGGGTGCGCGGCCGCCCTGCGCGAGCGCGAAGTTGACCGCGCGGGTCAGGGTGGCGCTCGTGTCGACGAGGGTGCCGTCGAGGTCGAAGCCGACGATGTCGAATGCGTGTTCGCTGCGGTTGGCCATGTCCGGCCCTTGCCCCGCAGGCGGCACTGATGGCAAGCGCAGGCGCGTGACTGGCTCCACCGAACTCGCCGCCATCGTGCTTGCCGCCGGCAAGGGCACGCGCATGAAGTCCGATCTGCACAAGGTCCTGCACCCGATCGCCGGGCGGCCGATGCTGCTGCACTTGCTCGCGAGTCTCGATGCGCTCGCTCCGGCGCGCACCGTGGTGGTCGTCGGCAGCGGGCGCGAGCAGCTGGAAGGCGCGCTCGCCGACCGGCCGGTGGCGCTTGCCGTCCAGGACCCGCAGCTCGGCACCGGCCATGCCGTGCAGCAGGCGCAGGCGGCGCTCGACGGCTTCGACGGCAATGTCCTGATCCTCTATGGCGACGTGCCGTTCGTCGCGACCGAGACGATGGCGCGGCTGGTCGCGCGGCTGGACGAGGCCGACGCACCCGCGGTCGTCGTGCTCGGTTTCCGCCCGGCCGATCCCGGCGCCTATGGCCGCATCGTCTCCGACGCCGACGGGCGGATCGAGAAGATGGTCGAATACAAGGATGCAAGCGACGCCGAGCGCGCCATCACGCTGTGCAATTCCGGGTTGATGGCGGTGCGGGCGCGCGACCTGTTCGCGCTGCTCGCGCGCGTCACCAACGCCAATGCCGCGGGCGAATATTATCTGCCCGACATCGTCATGCTCGCCAAGGCGGACGGCCGCCCGTCGTCGGTGATCGAGACCGCGCCGCGCGAGGTCGCGGGGGTCAATAGTCGCGGCGAGCTGGCGGCGCTGGAAGCCGAATGGCAGGCGGCGCGTCGCGCCCGCGCGATGGCCGACGGCGCCACGCTGATCGCGCCGGACACCGTCTGGTTCAGCCACGACACGACGGTCGGCCGCGACGTGCTGATCGAGCCCAATGTCATTTTCGGACCCGGCGTCACCGTGGCGGACGGCGCCGTGATCCGCGGCTTCAGCCACCTCGAAGGCGCGCTCGTGGGGCCGGGCGCCGAGGTCGGTCCCTATGCGCGCCTGCGCCCGGGCGCCGAGCTGGGGGCCGGCTCGAAGGTCGGCAACTTCGTCGAGGTGAAGAAGGCGCGGCTCGGCGCGGGCGCCAAGGCGAATCACCTGACCTATCTCGGCGATGCCGATGTCGGTGCGGGCGCGAATGTCGGCGCGGGCACGATCACCTGCAACTACGACGGCTTCTTCAAGTATCGCACGCAGATCGGCGCGGAGGCGTTCATCGGCTCGAACAGCGCGCTCGTCGCCCCGGTCAGCATCGGCGCCGGGGCGATCGTCGCCGCCGGCTCGGTGATCACCAGCGACGTCGAGGCCGGCGCGCTGGCGCTGGGCCGCGGCGCCCAGCAGGTCAAGCCGGGCTGGGCGGCGCGCTTCCGGGCAATGATGACGGCGCGGAAGTCCGGCGGCTGACCCGCCGCTTGCGCCACCAGGCAAGGAGCCCGGTCACGTAGAGCGTCGGCAGCGCGAGGCCCGCGAGCATCACCAGCACGCGCCCGACCACGCCGCCGATCTCGCCATTGTGGACCGGGAAAGCGGCGTCGAACAGCCGGTTGGCGAGCGGTGCCTTCAGCGCATCGTAGGTGGCGATGACGCGCCCGCTCGCCGGGTCGACGGTCACGCTGGTCGTGCCCGACCAGGCGCGCACCTCGCCGGGCTGGCGCAGCCGCACCGAATAAGCGGGCAGGCGCTTGCCCGGGAAGGTCAGGCGCACGAACGCCGCATCGGGAAAGCGCGCGCGCGCCGCGGCAAGCGCCACGCCGGCGGGCACCATCTCGGTCGGGACCGGGCCGTCGAGCTTGGGCGGCATCTGGTAGCCGGCATGGCGGGCCAGCCAGGGCCGGAGCGTCGATCCGAGCGCCATCGGCGCGCCCGCGAGCGGCACGATCACCAGCGCCGCCGCCACCAGCAGTCCGGCCATCCGGTGCCAGCCATAGAGCCGCTGGCGCGTCGTCCGCCACGCGCCCGGCGCGAAGGCCTGGCGCCAGCTGCCGCGCCGCGGCCAGCCGAGCCACAATCCGGTGAGCGCGGCACTGACGAGCACCAGCCCCGACAGCCCAACCAGCGTCTTGCCGCGATCGTGGAGCAGCAATTCCTCGTGCAGCTCGTAGATTGTGCGCCAGCCATCCTCGCCCGCATGCGCGTCGATCACCCGGCCGGTTGACGCCTCGACGCGCGCCTCGCGGCTGCCGCCGGGACCGCGCGAACTGGCGATCAGCACCGTCCCGCGCGCATCGGCCACGTTGATCATCGACAGCGGCGCACCGGTGCGCGCCTCGGCCGCGGCGACGATGCGGTCGATCGGCGCCATCGCGCCCGGCGCGGCGGCGACGCCCGCCAGCTCGATGTCGCGGTGGAAGACCAGCAGCGCGCCGGTCAGACCCTGCAGCGCCCAGACCAGGCCGAGCGTCAGCCCCAGCCAGAGATGCGCCTGCACGAGGAAGCGGCGCCACGTCACAGCCGCACCCGCGCGGTCAGCTTCACCTGGCGCGGCGTGCCGACGCCGAGCAGCCCGTTGCCGGCCGCGCCCCAATAGCGTTTGTCGGTCAGGTTGTCGGCGTTGAGCTGCAGGGTCAGCCCCTCGCGGCCGACCTGTTCGAACGTGTAGCGGATCGAGGCCGAGACGAGCGTGTAGCCGTCGACAAAGGCACTGTTCGGATTGTCCACCGCCCGCTCGGACACGTAGAACAGGCCGCCGCCCAGGCCGAGCGCGGGCACCGGCCGGTATTCGGCGAACAGGCTGCCGGTCCATTCGGGGGTGTTTTCGGGCACCCGGCCGACCAGGCTCGCCTGCGCCGACCGGCGGATCTCGGCGTCGAGATACTGGCCCGACGCATAGACCGAGAGCTGCGGGGTGATCTCGCCGGTGAGGCTCGCCTCGATCCCCTGGTAGCGGGCGCGGCCGGCCAGCTTGAACACATTGTCGGTGGGATCGGTGAAGGCCGAGTTGCGCTCGATCCGGAAGCCGGCGAGCTGGAGGTTGGTGCCCGCGAACAGCTCGGCCTTCACGCCTGCCTCATATTGGCGCGTGACGGCGGGCGGCAGGATCTCGAAGGCATTGGCCGTGTTGGCCGGCGCGGTGCCGCCTTCCTCCAGCCCCTCGATATAGGTGGCGTAGACCGAGAAGCGCCGGCTCGGCTTGACGATCAGGCCGAAGGACGGCGTCCATTTGTCGAGGCTGAAGCTGCGCGTCACCCCGGTCGTGCTCGTCGTCCGGTTGCGATAATCCGAATAGCGGATGCCGGCGAGCAGCTCGACCGGCCCCCAGCCGATGCGGTCGGTCGCGTAGACGCCGGCGTCGCGGATGTGGAGGGGCGCGGTGGTGAAGACCGTCGGCAGCGTGGGCGCGATGTCTAGCGGGTCGAGGAAGCTCTGCGCCCGCGTGTAGCTCGCCGCGCTGCGACCGTTCTGGAAGCGCCAGTTGCTGGTCGCGCCGACGATCAGCTTGTGGGTCAGCGGCCCCGTCGCGAACGCCCCCGCCAGCTCGGCGCGGGCGTTGCGGTTGCGGTAGCGCTGGTCGCGGGTCGGGAAGATGCGCAGGATGCCCTGGCCGGTCGCGCCGCCATAGCTTTCGAGCTGCGAAAAGTCGCGGTCGCGCACCGTGCGTGCCTCGCCATATTCGAGCGTCGCCGCGAACTGGCTCGAGATGCGCCAGTCGAGCCGGCCGAGCCAGTTCGTCGCCCGCGCATCGTAGCGGAGATTCTCGCCGCCGAAATTGGTGCGCGGATCGGGGATCGCCGGAACGCGCCCCTGGGCGGCGGGCAGCAGCTGCAGCGCGGCGGGCTCGGTCACGTCCTTGGCAACATGCTCGACGTCGAAGGCGAGCTTCAGGCTGTCGGTCAGCGCGAGGTCGGTCGCCAGCGCGGCGACGAAGCGGTCGCCGCTGAACCGGTCGATGCCCGGCTCGACGATCCCGGCGCTCGCATTGACGCGCACGCCGAAGCGGTCGCCGAACCGCTGGCCGACGTCGATCGCCAGGCTCGCGCCGCCATAGACGTTGCCGCCCGCGGACAGCTCGACGATGTCGCGGTCGGCGCGCTTGGTGACGAGGTTGACGATCCCGGAGGGCGGGGCGAAGCCGTAATAAAGCGCGCCGACGCCCTTCAGCACCTCGACGCGATCCTTGTTCTCCAGCGGCAGGTCGACGAGGTTCACCACCGGCAGCATGCCGTTCAGCCGGTAGCTGGTGCGGTTCTCGACCAGGATGCCGCGGATCGCGATATTGTCGTAGGTGACGCCGCTCAGCTGCGAGCGGGTGACGCCGGCCGTGTTGCGCAGCGCGTCGTAGAGGCCGGTCGCCGCCTGGGCGCGCAGCAGTTCCTGCGGCACCACGTTGACCGTCAGCGGCACGTCGACCAGTCGCGCGCCGCGGAAGGTGCCCACCTGCACCAGGTCCGCGCCGAAACTGTCCCGGCGGTCCGCGGTGACCACGATCTCGTCGAGCGCCGGCGCCTCGGCCGCGCTCACGTCTGCGGCCGCCGCCGCGAGAACGAACAACATCCCTCACTCCCCTTTCGAGACGTGTCGCTAATGAGAATGGTTTGCAAATGCAACCACCGGCGTGCCGCCCCTTGGCAGCGCCCGCGCCCGATGGCATCGGCGGGCCGACAGCGTCTTGGAAAGTCATCATCATGTGCGGAATCATCGGCATCCTCGGCCAGGACGACGTGGCCGACCGGCTCGTCGACGGGCTGAAGCGGCTCGAATATCGCGGCTACGACTCGTCGGGCGTCGCGACCGTGCACGACGGCCGGCTCGATCGCCGCCGCGCCGAAGGCAAGCTGGTCAACCTCGCGCGCAAGCTCGGCGCCGACCCGCTGCCGGGATGCGCGGGCATCGCGCACACCCGCTGGGCCACCCACGGCGCGCCGACCGAGGACAATGCCCATCCGCACATCGTCGGCGATGTCGTGCTCGTCCACAACGGCATCATCGAGAATTTCAAGCCGCTGCGCGACGAGCTGATCGCCGAGGGCCGGTCATTCTCCAGCCAGACCGATACCGAGGTGGTCGGCCATCTCGTGGCGCGCGAGATCGAGCGCGGCGCGAGCCCCGAGGCGGCGGTCAGGGCCGTGCTGCCCCGGCTGCACGGCGCCTTCGCGCTCGCGATCATGTTCCGCTCGGACCCCGATCTGATCATCGGCGCGCGACTGGGAGCGCCGCTGGTCGTCGGTTTCGGCGACGGCGAGAATTATCTCGGCTCGGACGCGCTCGCGCTGGCGCCGCTCACCCAGCGCATCGCCTATCTCGACGAGGGCGACTGGGTCGTCGCGCGACGCGGCTCGGTGCAGATCTTCGATCAGGACAATCGCCCGGTCGAACGCCCGGTCACCATCTCGGGCCTGACCGGCGCGCTGATCGACAAGGGCAATCACCGCCATTTCATGCAGAAGGAGATCTACGAGCAGCCGGTGGTGGTCGCGCAGACGCTGGGATCGTACCTCCGCTCGCTCGAGGCGCGCGTCGCGCTGCCCGACATGAGCTTCGACCTGGGCGGGATCGAGCGCGTCGCGATCGTCGCCTGCGGCACCGCCTCCTATGTCGGCGCGATCGGCAAATACTGGATCGAGCAGCTCGCCCGCGTGCCGGTCGAAGTCGATGTCGCGTCGGAATTCCGCTACCGCGAGCCCGTGCTCGGCCCGAACACGCTCGGCCTCGTCATCTCGCAGTCGGGCGAGACCGCCGACACGCTCGCCGCGCTTCGCCACATGAAGGCCGAGGGCGTCGTCACCGCGGGCATCATCAACGTGCCGACCTCGTCGATGGCGCGCGAGGTCGAGCTGCTGCTTCCCACCCATGCCGGGCCGGAGATCGGCGTCGCCTCGACCAAGGCCTTCACCTGCCAGCTCGCGGTGATGGCCGCGCTCGCCGTCAATCTCGCCCGCGCGAAAGGCCGGCTCGCGCCGGAGGCCGAGGCCGAGATCGTCCGCCACCTGACCGAGGTGCCGGCCGCGATGAACGCCGCGCTGGCGCATGACGCCGAGATCGAGGCGATGGCGCACACCATCGCCGGCGCCCGCGACGTGCTCTATCTCGGCCGCGGGCCGGACTATCCGCTCGCGCTCGAAGGGGCGCTCAAGCTCAAGGAGATCAGCTACATCCACGCCGAGGGCTATGCCGCCGGCGAGATGAAGCACGGGCCGATCGCGCTTATCGACGAATCGGTGCCGGTGATCGTGATCGCGCCGTCGGGGCCGCTGTTCGACAAGACCGTGTCGAACATGCAGGAGGTCCAGGCGCGCGGCGGCAAGGTCGTGCTGATCTCGGACGCCGAAGGCCTCGCCCAGGCCGGCGAGGGCGCGCTCGCGACGATCGAGATGCCCAAGGTGCACCCGCTGATCGCGCCCCTGGTCTACGCCGTCCCGGTCCAGCTCCTCGCCTACCACGTCGCCGTGGTGAAGGGCACCGACGTCGACCAGCCGCGCAACCTCGCGAAGAGCGTCACCGTCGAGTAGGCGCCCGTGCCCGGTAGCGCGCGGCGTCCATTCGCTCGGCCAGGTCGGCGGCGCCGTCGAGCAGCGCGCCCAGCAGCCGGCCCGGGGTCGGGCGCGGCAGCATCTGCGCCGCGAGCAGCAGGCTGGTGCGGCGGACATTGGCCTCCTGCGCGCCGTCGATCGCGCCGTCGCTGCGCGGCGCGTGGAGATTGTCGCGCCGCGTCGGATCGCCGGGATCGTCCGGGGCCACCTGGATGCGCTTGCCGACCGCTTCGAGCACCAGGTCGGTCAGCCGCGGCGCGAGCGTCCCGGCGACCGAGATCGCCGCGCCCGCGCCGCCGACATAGAGCTGGCGCCGCGGCGTCTCGCAGGCGAACAGGATCGCGTCCGCCACCAGCCGCGGATCGTAGAGCGGCGGCGGCAGGCGCGGGGCCATGTCCATGAAGTTGCGGGCATGTTCGGGATAGGGAGTGTGGATCGCCGCCGGCTTGATCAGCGTCACCGAGATCGGCGCCCCCTCGCGCTCGAGCTCCATGCGAAGCGCGTCGGTCGCCGCCTGCACGGCGTGCTTGCTCGCGCAATAGGGCCCCTGCAGCGGGATCGCCCGATCGGAGAGCACCGAGCCCAGGTTGATGATCGCGCCGCCCGTGCCGGTGCGCAGATGGCGCGCGGCGATCATCGCGCCGTGGAGCGTGCCGAAATAATTGACGTCGAGGATGCGGCGATGGTCGGCCTCGGGAACCTGCTCCATCGCCCCATAGGTCGCGGCGGCGGCATTGTTCACCCAGGAATCGAAGCCGCCGAAGCGGGCGATCGCGACCTCGGCGATGCGTTCGACCTGCGCGCGGTCCGCGACGTCGGCGACCACCGTCGCGACTCGGCCGCCGCGACTCTCGAGGCGCTCGCGCACGCGGTCGAGCGCCGCCTCGTTGCGTGCCGCGATCACCACGGCCGCGCCCTGCGCGACGGCGGCCTCGGCGGTGGCGAGACCGTTGCCGCTGGTCCCGCCGGTGATCACGATCGTCTGCCGCGACAGCGGCTTCAGTTGAATGGCCATGGCACCTCCGCCCGGGTGAACGGGCGGGAGCGCCTGCGGTTCAGCTGAGCTTGTCGATCTTGGTCTGCAGGTCGGCGAGCTGCGCCTTCAGCGTGGCGATCTCGGTATCCTTGGCCTCGACGTCCGCGGCACCCTCGGCGGCCACCGACGGAGCCGCCGCGCCGCCCGCGGCCTTGCCCTTGGGCTGGAAGGCGCTCGCCGCCGCCTCGAACATTTCCATGTTGCGGCGCGCGATCTCGGCGAATGGCCCGCCGGAGAACGCGCCCTGCATCGCCTTGTGGAATTGCGCCTGGTTGCGCCGGAACGCGTCCATCGAGGCTTCCAGATATTGCGGCACCATCGCCTGCATCGAATCGCCGTACATCGCGATCAGCTGGCGGAGGAAGTTGACCGGCAGCATGGTCTGCCCGCGCTGCTCTTCCTCCATGATGATCTGGGTCAGCACGTTGCGCGTGATGTCCTCGTCGGTCTTGGCGTCGAGAACCTGGAACTGGCGGCCCTCGCGCACCATCGCGGCGAGATGCTCGAGCGTGATGTAACTCGACGTCTCGGTATTGTAGAGGCGTCGATTGGCGTATTTCTTGATGATCACCACGCCATCTTCGCGGTTCGGATTCTTGGCCATGCGCGCAATCTCGGAGAATGAAGCCGTGAGGCTAGCACCCCGCCATGATGCAGCGCAACACGGACCGCGTCCGCTGCCCCTGTTCCTCGACCTGCTCCGCGCGCAGACGGAGGGCGATCCGGCCCGGCGCGAGGCGGCGCTGGCGGGCCTGCGCGCCTATCAGGCGGCGCCCCGCCGCCCGCGGCCCGACCCCGCGCCGGTGGTCGCCCGCGCCGGGCGCGCGGCGCTGCGCGACTATGGCGGATCGGGCCCGCCCGCCGTGTTCGTGCCTTCGCTGATCAACCCGCCCGCGATCGTCGATCTCGACGAGGGCAATTCACTGCTCCGCTGGCTGGCCGGGCAGGGCGTGCGGCCGCTGCTCGTCGACTGGGGCGATCCGCGCGACGGCGACGCCGGCCTGTCGGTCGCCGGTCATGTCGAGCAGTTGCTGCTGCCGCTTCTCGCCGCGCTCGGCGCGCCGGCGCATCTCGTCGGTTATTGCCTCGGCGGCACCATGGCGCTTGGCGCGGCGATGACGGCCGATCTGCTCGGCCTGACGCTGATCGCCACGCCGTGGCGCTTCGACGGGTTCGGCGACGCGGCGCGGCAGGAGATCGGAGCCCTGTGGGCCGCGGCACGCCCCGCGGCCGACGCGCTCGGCCTCGTGCCGATGGAAGTGCTGCAATCGGGATTCTGGCGGCTCGACCCGGGCCGCACCGTCAGCAAGTACGAAGCCTTTGGTCGGATGGACCCGGACGGCGAGTCCGCGCGGGCCTTCATCGCGCTCGAGGACTGGGCCAATGCCGGTGCGCCGCTGACGCTGGCGGCAGGGCGCGAGCTGTTCGAGGACCTCGTCGGGGCGGACCTGACGGGCGGCGGCGGCTGGACGGTCGCCGGCCGGGTCGTCGACCCCGCCGCGCTGCGCATCCCCGCGCACGAGTTCGTCTCGCGCACCGACCGGATCGTGCCCGCCGCCACCGCGGCGGGCCTGCCCGGAATGGTTTCGCTCGGGCTCGGCCATGTCGGCATGATCGTCGGATCGCGCGCACGCGAGCAGCTCTGGCGCCCCCTCTTTGGTCTGCTTTCGCAGGCGCAGCGAAACTGATAGGGCGCGCGCAAACGACGCACGGTCCGCAACGGAGTCCCAGCCATGCAAGATATCGTCATCACCGCCGCCCGCCGCACCCCGGTCGGAAGCTTTCTCGGTGCCTACGCCGCGACCCCCGCGCACGAGCTGGGGCGGATCGCGATCGAAGCGGTGCTCGCCGACGCCAGGGTGGCAGGCGAGGACGTGTCGGAAGTGATCCTCGGCCAGGTGCTGACCGCGGCGCAGGGCCAGAACCCGGCGCGCCAGGCCTCGATGGCCGCGGGCGTGCCGCAGGAAGTGCCGGCCTGGGGCCTGAACCAGGTCTGCGGATCGGGGCTGCGCGCGGTCGCGACGGCGGCGCAGATGGTCGCGACCGGCGACGCCCGTATCGTGATCGCCGGCGGCCAGGAGAATATGTCGCTGTCGACCCATGCGCAGCAGCTTCGCGGCGGGACCAAGATGGGCGCGGTCGAGCTGGTCGACACGATGATCAAGGACGGCCTGACCGACGTCTTCAACGGCTACCATATGGGCGTGACGGCCGAGAACCTGGCCGAGCGCTACCAGATCACCCGCGAGGAGCAGGACGCATTCGCCTGCGCCTCTCAGAACAAGGCCGAGCGCGCCCGCGCCGAGGGTCGGTTCGACGGCGAGATCGCGCCGGTCACGATCAAGGGGAAGAAGGGCGATACCGTCGTCGACCGCGACGAGTTCATCCGCGAAGGCGTGCTGGTCGCCAGCCTCGCCGGGCTGCGCCCGGCATTTAAGAAGGAAGGCACGGTCACCGCGGGCAATGCCTCGGGCCTGAACGACGGCGCCGCCGCGCTGGTCGTGACGACCCGCGAGGAGGCGGAGCGGCGCGGCGCCCCGGTGCTCGCGCGCATCGCAAGCTGGGCGTCGTGCGGCGTCGACCCCGCCGTGATGGGCATCGGACCGGTTCCGGCCAGCCGTCGCGCGCTCGAAAAGGCCGGTTGGTCGGTGGCAGATCTGGATTTGATCGAAGCCAATGAGGCGTTTGCAGCCCAGGCGCTTGCCGTCGGCAAGGAACTCGGGTGGGACTCGGACCGGGTCAACGTCAATGGCGGCGCGATCTCGATCGGTCATCCGATCGGCGCGAGCGGCGCACGAATCCTGGTGACGCTGATCCACGAGATGGCGCGTCGCGACGCCCGCAAGGGGCTGGCGACATTGTGCATCGGAGGCGGAATGGGCATTGCGATGTGCATCGAAAGATAAATGTCGAAACGCCGGGAACCGAAAATCCGGCACTGCGTTAGGGTCTGTTGGCTTTGTGCAACCTCACGTTGCACAAAAGTCACACACCTTTCTCAATCGTGAACAATCAAGGCGTTAGCGGCTCTCCTCGCTTGCGTCTTCGGTCCGAATTGGAGTGATCCCGGCCAGTCCGCGCTCCCCGCGCGAGTTAGCTGAGGATCACTTCGAATGTACGCTTCCCGCCTCCTTGCCGCGAGCGCGCTGGCCGGCACGCTTGTCCTTCTGCCGGCCACTGCTTTCGCGCAGACCGCGCCGTCGCCGACTCCCGCGACCGATCCGCAGGCGCCGGTCCGCACCGCCGACGCGGCGGTCGATCCCGACGCCGATGCGTCGGCCGACACCGCCACGATCACGGTCACCGGCACCCGCATCGTGCGTCCCAACCTCGAATCGGGCGCGCCGATCACCACCGTGACCGGCGAAGAGTTCTTCCAGACCGGCCAGGTCTCGGTGGGCGACATTCTGAACGAGCTGCCGCAGCTCCGCCCGACCTTCAGCCAGCAGAACTCGACGCGCTTCCTCGGCACGCGCGGCCTCAACCTGCTCGATCTGCGCGGCCTCGGCTCGCAGCGGACGCTGGTGCTGGTCAACGGCCGCCGTCACGTCCCCGGCGACGTGCTCAACAACGCCGTCTCGCCCGACGTGAACACCTTCCCGACCGACCTGATCGAGAGCGTCGACATCCTCACCGGTTCGGGTGCGGGCGTGTACGGTTCGGACGCGATCGCGGGTGCGGTCAACTTCAAGCTGAAGCAGAATTACGAGGGTCTGCAGCTCCGCGGCCAGGCCGGCATCAGCAAGTACAAGGACGCCGGCAACCAGTATATCTCGCTGCTGGCGGGCAAGAACTTCGCCGACGGTCGCGGCAACATCGCGATCAACCTCGAATATGCGCACCAGGACGATTATTACGCGTCGGGCCGCAAGGAGCTGCGCGACGCGCGCGGCTTCGTCGTTGTCGACTCGGATCCGGCCGGCTCGGTCAACGGCTCCGACGGGGTGCCGGATCGCACGATCCTGAACGACATCCGCTCGACCACGATCTCGCTCGGCGGCCTGTTCAACCTCGCCGGTGGCGGCACTTGCGGCAACGACGCGCTCGGCGCGGCGTATAACTGCACCTTCCTGTTCCGTCCGGACGGCACGCTCGTCCCGCAGACCGGCCAGCGCGTCGGCCTGGCGCCGAACGGCAGCTTCCTCGGTGGCAATGGCTATCGCGGTCGCGAGGGCCAGCTCGTCGTGCTCTCGCCGAACCTCAACCGCTATTCGGCGAACCTGATCGGCCATTTCGAGTTCTCGCCGGCGTTTGTGCCGTTCATCGAGGCCAAATATGTCCGCACCGAAGCGCAGGGTTCGCAGAGCGGCCCGTTCTTCAGCCAGGGCACCACGCTGGGTGACGGCGACGCCTCGATCGGCCTGCGCAACCGCGAGCAGATCCGCCTCGACAACCCGTACCTGAGCGCCCAGGCGCGTTCGCTGATCGTGGCGACGCGGACGGCGAACGGCCAGACCTCGACCGATGCGACGCAGATCTCGCTGCGCCGCAATTGGCTGGATCTCGGCATCCGCGACGAAAAGATTACCCGCGAGACGTATCGCGCCGTGCTCGGCGTCCGTGGCCAGTTCAACGACGACTGGCGCTACGAGCTGTCCGCCAATTATGGCGAGCATCGCGAGAAGAACACGATCCTCGGCAACGTGAACGTCCAGCGCTATCTGCTGGCGGTCGACGCGGTTCGGGCGCCGAACGGCCAGATCGTCTGCCGCTCGCAGATCGATCCGACCCTCGCGGCGCGCGGCAACGACATCGGCGGCGACCCCGCCGTGCTCGCGGCCGACATCGCGGCCTGCGTTCCGCTCAACCCGTTCGGCGAAGGCTCGGCCACCCAGGCCAATCGCGACTATCTGCTGGTCGACTCCAACGCGAACGGCAAGATCACCCAGTTCGTCGCGAGCGGCTTCGTCTCGGGCGACCTCAGCCAGCTGTTCGAGCTGCCGGGCGGCCCGATCGGCTTCTCGATCGGTGCGGAGTATCGCCGCGAGACCGTCAAGTACGACCTCGATGACCTGACCCAGGCCGGCTACGCCTTCTACAACTCGATCCCGGCGTTTACCGCGCCGTCGTTCGAAGTGAAGGAAGCCTTTGCCGAGGTCTCGATCCCGATCCTGAAGGACGTGCCGTTCTTCCAGGAACTGACCGTCAACGCCTCGGGCCGTATCGCCGACTATAAGGGCCGGACCGGCACGGTCTACACCTATGGCGGCGAGGCGGTGTGGCGTCCGATCGAGGACATCCGGTTCCGCGGCAGCTACACGCGAGCGATCCGCGCGCCGAACCTCGTCGAGCTCTACTCGGCGCAGGGCCAGAACTTCACCCCGGCCCCGTCCGACCCCTGCTCGGCGCGTAACCTTGCCACCGGCTCCACCACCCGCGTCGCCAACTGCAACGCGGCGGGCCGTCCGGCAAACTACGACTTCGTCTACACCCAGTCGCTCGAGATCGTGTCCGGCGGTAACCCCGACCTGACCGAGGAAAAGTCGAACAACTGGACGGTCGGCGGCGTCTTCGAGCCGCGGTTCATCCCGGGCCTGTCGCTCTCGGTCGACTATTACAACATCAACGTGAAGAACGTCATCGCGTCGGTCGACGCGCAGGACATTCTCAACAACTGCTACGACGCGGCCGACCTGAACAACCCGTTCTGCGCCTCGTTCCAGCGCGCCGGCGCCAGTGGCGGTCCGCGCGGCGAAGTCCCCTTCCAGATCCTGGAGGGCTCGCTGCTCGCCTCGTCGCTGAACTTCGCCAAGCTGAAGGTCCGCGGCATCGACACGAACCTCGCCTATCAGCGCAACTTCGGTTCGTTCACCGGCAGCGCGCGGATCACCTGGACGCACATCCTGCAGAACGACCAGTTCCTCGACCCGGCCGATCCGACCGTGTCGGACCGGATCCTCGGCGAGGTGGGCGACCCGAAGAACCGCATCAACGCCAACTTCAACGTGAAGACGGGCCCGATCACCTTCGGCTACCAGTTCCGCTGGATCGGCCGCCAGCTGCTGGGTGAGGCGGAGAACACCGTGTCGCACCAGGGCAACCCGCCGCAGAATGCGGACTATGCCGACGTCCGCGGCTACCCGAACGTCTATTACCACGACCTTCGCCTCGATTATGCGGTGAACGACAAGTTCAACTTCTATGTCGGCGTGGACAACCTGCTGAACCGCTTCCCGCCGTTCGGCAGCACGGGCGTCGGCGCGGGCCTCGACAATGTCGGCGTCACCGGCGCCTACGACAATCGCGGCCGCTACTTCTACACCGGCGTCGTCGCGCGCTTCTGATCGCATCGACGTGACGAAAAAGGGGAGGTCGGGCCTTGCGCCCGGCCTCCCTTTTTCATTCAAGTGACCCGGTGAGCGCGCTGCCCCTGATCGACACGGTCGAGCGACTTGTCGCGGCCGGGCAGGTGCGCGAGGCGGTCGCACGCGTCCAGGCTGCGCTCGAGCGCGACGACCGCGACGCCTGGTTCCTGCTCGGCACATGGCGGCTCTCGGGAAGCCCCATCCCCCGCGATCTGGCGGCGGCGCGCGAGGCGTTCGGGCGCGCCGGGCAGCTCGGCCACCCCGACGGGCGGCGCGTCTACACCAACTTCCTGGCGCAGGGCACCGGCGGGCCGCGCGACTGGCCGGCGGCGCTCGCGCTGCTGCGGGAGCGGGCAGAGACCGAGCCGGACGCGGCCGAGGAAATGTCGCTGATCGCAGCAATGGACCTCGACGCGGCAGGCCGGCCGCGCACGCTGCCCGCGCCGCAGATCCGTTCGACCCGCCCGGACGTGCGCACCTTTACGGGCTTCATGACCGCGACGGAATGCGCGTTCCTGATGCGGGTCGCCGAGCCGGCGATGGAGCCTGCGCTCACCGTCCACCCGCAGACCGGCCAGCTCGTCCGCCACCCGGTGCGCACGTCGGACTCCGCCGCCTTCCCGCTCGCCTTCGAGACGCCCGCGATCCACGCCATCAACCAGCGGATCGCCGCGGTCACCGGCACGTCGGCGCTGCAGGGCGAGCCGATCCAGGTGCTGCGCTATGCCGTCGGCCAGGAGTATCGGCCGCACAGCGACGCGCTTCCCAACGACCCGAACCAGCGGATCGCGACGCTGCTCGTCTATCTGAACGACGGCTATGAGGGCGGCGAGACGGCCTTCGTCCACACCGGCCTGAGCGTCCGGGGGGCGCAGGGCGAGGCGCTGTTCTTCCGGAACGTCGACGCCGCCGGCCGGCCCGACCCGCTCGCCACCCATGCCGGGCTGCCGATCCGACGCGGGTCGAAGTTCATCGCCTCGCGCTGGATCCGCGCGCGACCGCTCGACCTGCGCGGCTGACGCCCGTCCCGCGCGAGTCCTTCGCGCGACTCTCGATTCGGACAAATTGCCCGCCGCGCAGGCGCAGCCGCCGCATTTCGGCGCGCGAGCCCTCATGTCCGGACAGCTTTCCCGTCAATCCCATACACGTCGTTGGAAGGGCTACAGAAATGGCCGAAATCGACGAACGACATGAGATTTCGACGAGTGACAATTTTGTCACTGACCGCGTTGTCAGTTTGGTGCGGTTGTTCATCCATCCTTAATATGGCTTGAAATGCGTAAACGGATGTCATTTTTGCGTCACATGGCGCGTGCTCGCGCGCCCAATGGGGAGCAAAGATGAGCAACTTTCGATTTCTGACGGCGAGTGCGCTTGCCTCGGCAACGCTGGTGCTGATGCCGTCCGCGGCGATCGCGCAGACTGAGACGGCCGAGGCCGAAGAGGCCAGCTCGACCGTCATCACCGTGACCGGCAGCCGCATCATTCGTCCGAACCTCGAATCGACCGCGCCGATCACGACCGTGACGGGCGAGGAGCTGTTCGAGACGGGCCAGGTGTCGGTCGGTGACATCCTCAACGACCTTCCGCAGCTGCGCAACACGTTCAGCCAGCAGAACTCGACCCGCTTCCTCGGCACGCGCGGCCTGAACCTGCTCGACCTGCGCGGCCTCGACACCGAGCGCACGCTGGTCCTGCAGAACGGCCGCCGCCACGTCGCGGGCGACATCCTGTCGAGCGGCACCTCGGTCGACGTGAACACCATCCCGACCGACCTGATCGAGCGCATCGACATCCGCACCGGCGGCAACTCGGCCGTCTACGGCTCGGACGCGATCGCGGGCGTCGTGAACTTCATCCTCAAGGATAATTTCGAGGGCGTGCAGCTCCGCGGCCAGGCGGGCATCTCGAAGTACGAGGACGCGGGCAACCAGTATATCTCGCTGCTCGCCGGCAAGAATTTCGGCGAGGACCGCGGCAACATCGCGATCAACGTCGAGTTCGCCCACCAGTCGGACTTCTACGCGTCGGCGCGCCCGGGCCTGCGGCAGAACAATGGCTTCGTCGTCGTCGATACCGATCCGGCCGGCTCACCCAACGGTGCGGACGGCGTCCCCGATCGCCTGTTCTTCCGCGACATCCGCTCGTCGACGATCGCGCTCGGTGGCTATACCGGCGTCCTGCAGCCGGCCACGGGCGCGGCGTGCGGCCTCGACTCGACCGGCGCCGCGTTCAGCTGCGTCCAGCAGTTCAACCCGGACGGCACCCTCGTCCCGGTGACCGGCCTGCGCGTCGGCCTCGGCCCGAACGGCAACTTCATCGGCGGCAACGGCTATCGCGGCCGCGAAGGCCGGTTGCTGGCGCTGTCGCCGGACCTCGAGCGCATCTCGGCGAACGTGATCGCGCATTACGACTTCTCGGATGCGGCCAAGCTGTTCCTCGAGGCGAAATATGTCCGCTCGGTGGCGTTCGGCTCGCAGAGCGGTCCGTTCTTCTTCCAGGGCACGACCCTGGGCGACACGGCGCCCGTCAACCGCGAGCGTCCGCGTCTCGACAACCCGTATCTGTCGGCGCAGGCCCGCGCGGCGCTGACCACCCAGCTGCTCGCGACGACGGTCAACGCCAACACCGGCGCGGCGCTCACGGCGGCGGCGCTCGCCACCCAGCGGACGAACATCAACAATGGCAGCTTCCGCTTCAACCTGCGGCGCAACTTCCTCGACGCGGGCATCCGCGACGAGAAGATCACGCGCGAAACCTATCGTGCGGTGATCGGCCTGCGCGGCGACTTCAACGACGACTGGCACTATGAAGTGTCGGGCAATTACGGCGAGTTCCGCGAGAAGAACGTCATCACCGGCAACGTCAACGTCCAGCGCTTCCTGCTCGGCGTCGACGCGGTGCGCGATCCGGCGACCGGGAACATCGTCTGCCGCTCGCGGCTCGACCCGGCGTCGGCCGGGGCGGATCGCGGCGGCGACCCCGCGGTGCTGGCGGCCGACATCGCGGCCTGCGTTCCGATCAATCCCTTCGGCGAAGGCAATCTCAGCCAGGCCGCGCGCGACTACATCACCGTTCCGTCGCGGGCAAACGGCAAGATCACCCAGTTCGTGGCCAATGGCTTCCTCTCGGGCGATCTCAGCCAGCTGTTCGAGCTGCCCGGCGGGCCGATCGGCTTCTCGGTCGGCGGCGAATATCGTCGCGAGACCAACGAATATGATCTCGATGACATCACCCAGGCCGGCTACGCCTTTTACAACGCCATTCCGGCGTTCCAGTCGCCGGCCTTCGAGGTGAAGGAAGTCTTCGGCGAAATCCTCGTGCCGCTGCTCAAGGACATTCCGTTCATCCAGGAGCTGACCGTGTCCGGTTCGGGCCGGATCTCGGATTATAAGGGCGCGACGGGCACGGTGTACGCCTATGGCGGCGACGTGACCTGGAAGCCGATCGACGACATCACCTTCCGCGGCACCTATTCGCGGTCGGTGCGTGCGCCGAACCTGGGCGAGCTCTTCTCGGAGCAGAGCCAGAACTTCGCGCCCGCCCCGAACGACCCCTGCTCGGCGCGCAACCTCGCCACCGGGTCGGCGACCCGCGCGGCGAACTGCAACGCGGCGGGCCGTCCGGCGAACTACGACTTCGCCTATACCGCGTCGCTCGAAATCGTCAGCGGCGGCAACCCGGCGCTGCGCGAAGAGACGTCCGACTCCTACACCGTCGGCGCGCTCATCACGCCCCGCTTCATCCCGGGCCTGTCGCTCTCGGTCGACTATTTCGACATCACCGTGAACAATGTGATCACGTCGGTCACCGCGCAGCAGATCCTCAACAACTGCTACGACGCGATCGATCTGAACAACCAGTTCTGCGCGCTCTTCCAGCGTGCGGGCGCGAGCGGCGGTCCGCGGGGCGAAATCCCCTTCCAGGTGCTGGAAGGCTCGCTGCTGCAGTCGACGCTCAACTTCGCGAAGTTCAAGGTCCGCGGGATCGACACCAACCTGAACTTCCGCCGCAGCTTCGACTGGGGCACGGTGAACGTCTCGGGCATCTGGACCCGCCAGCTGCAGCGCGACAATTTCACCAACCCGAGCGACCCGGGCCGTGCGAACCGCCTGCTGCTCGAGCTGGCCGATCCGCGCGACCAGGTGAACGTCAACACCTCGGCCAAGATCGGCAACTTCACCTTCGGCTACCAGTTCCGCTGGATCAGCCGGCAGGTGCTGAACACCTACGAGGACCTCTTCTCGCTGCAGGGACGCACGCCCGAGAACGCCGACTATGGCGACGTGAAATATTATCCGGAGGTCTTCTACCACGACGTGCGCTTCGACCTGGAAGTCGACAAAAAGTTCAACATCTACTTCGGCATCGACAACGTCACCAACCGCATGCCGCCGTTCGGGCTGACCGGCGTCGGAGCGGGGTCGGGCATCTACGACAACCGGGGTCGCTACTTCTACACGGGCGTCGTGGCGAAGTTCTGATCCGGAACGGTTCGGATGCATCGGGGCCGGAGAGCGATCTCCGGCCCCTTTTTTTGGTGTCAGGCCCAGTGTCGCGCGAAGCGGCCGCCGAGGCTCGTCAGCAGCTCATATTGCGAGAGCCCCGACGCTTCCGCCGCGCGCGGCAGGTCATAGTCCATCGCCACCCAGTCGCCGGCGCGCAGCGTGGGAGCGGTGGACACGTCGAGCGCGACGAGGTCCATCGACACCCGGCCGATCACGGGCAGTCGCAGGTCGTCGGTCAGGGCAGCGCCGGTGTTGGTGAAGCCGCGGAGATAGCCGTCGGCATAGCCGAGGTTGATGATCGCGATCTCGGTGTCGCGATCGGCCGTCCACAGCGCGTTGTAGCCGACGCCGGCGCCCGCCGCGACGGTGCGCCGCTGCAGGATCTCCGCCTCCGGACAGGCGACCTGGGCGAGCTGTCCGGCCGCCTCGCGCCGCGGCACGCCGCCATAAAGGGCGAGCCCGGGGCGGGTGAGGTCGAACGCGTAGTCGGGGCCGAGGCAGATGCCGGCCGAGTTGGCGAGGCTCAGCCGCCGGTGCGCCACGCGGCCGCCGACCGCGACGAGCGCCGCGCGCTGCGCAGGATTGCTCGGCACGTCCTCGTCCGCCGAGGCGAGGTGGCTCATCAGCGTGTCGATGTTCAGCCCGTCGAGCAGGCCGGACATGGCCTCGTCCGGCGACAGGCCGAGCCGGTTGATGCCGGTGTCGACCATCACGTCGCAGGCGCCGCCACCGGCCGCACGCCAGCGCGCGACCTGCTCGGCCGAGTTGAGCACCGGGCGCGCCGGGAGGGTCGTCGCCGCCGCCATGTCGGCGGCGCGCACGCCGTGCAGCACCGCGACCGAAACGCCCGGCGGCAGCGGCAGCAGCCTTGCCGCCTCGCACCAGCTCGCCACGAAGAAATCGCGGCAGCCCGCCGCCGCCAGTCGCAGCATCACGTCGCGCGCGCCCAGCCCATAGCCGTCGGCCTTCACCGCGGCGCCGCACGCGGCGGGGCCGCTCGCGCGCGCCAGCCAGCGCCAGTTGGCGACCAGCGCGTCGCCGTCGAGGCGCAGGCGGAGCGGGGCGGGGATGTTCACGGGCGAAGCCGCTAGCGCCTCGCGACCGGCTAGGCCAGATGCGCCATGTCGGTCTTCTTCAGGAACAGCAACGTCACGACCAGCGCCATCGCGACGACGGCCCATGTGTACCAGAGCCCCGAATAGGGATCGCCCGTCCGCGCGATGATGTACTGGCTGACGAACGGCAGGAAGCCGCCGAAATAGCCGGTCCCGATATGATAGGGGATCGACATCGAGCTGTAGCGGATGCGCGGGGGGAACAACTCGCTCAGCAGCGCCGCCACCGGGCCATAGGTCATGCCCGAGAGCAGCCCCAGCGCGAGCACGCCGAACAGAATGATCGCCACGCGGCTGCCGGTCGGGACGACGCGGCCAAGGTCGTAGCCGGCGCGCGCCAGCGACTGGTCGAGCTCGGCCTCGGTCGGATAATGGCCGACGCTCATGCGCTGGTCGCCGATGATCACGCCCACCAGAGCGGGGTTGGTCGAATAGGGCACGCCCTTCTTCGACAGCATGTCGAGCGCCTGGCCGCACGGTGTCTGCTGCGCCTTGGCAAACGGATTATAGGTGCAGTCGGCCCCTCCGACGACGATCGGCGCCCGCCGGGCGGCCTCCGACAGGCCCGGATTGGCCGCCTGGCCCATCATCCCGAACAGCGGGAACAGGAACAGCAGCGTCAACACATAGCCGACGACGATGGGCAGCTTGCGGCCGACCTTGTCCGAGAGCCAGCCGAACAGGACGAACCAGATCAGCCCGGCCGCGGCGCCGATCCCGACCAGCGTCTGCGCGACCGCGGGCTGCAGCTTCATCGCGTTCTGGAGAAAGTAGAGCACCTGGAACATGGCGGTGTACCAGATCACCGTCAGGCCGGCGGCGATGCCGAACAGCGCGACGAACAGCCGGCGGCCATTGCCCGGATAGGTGAAGGTCTCCTTGATCGGGTTGCGCGCGGTCTGGCCGGCTTCCTTCATTGCCTTGAAGACCGGGCTTTCCGACAGCTTGAGGCGCATCCACAGCGAGATGCCGAGCAGCAACAGCGAGAACAGGAAGGGAATGCGCCAGCCCCAGGCCTGCCATGCGGCCTCGCCGAGAATCGCTTCCGTCGCGAGCACGACCGCGAGCGACAGGATGAACCCCCCGGCCACCGACCCCTGGATGAAGCTGGTGTAGAAGCCACGCCGGTCTGCCCGGGCATGCTCGGCGACATAGATCGCGGCGCCGCCATATTCGCCGCCAAGGGCCAGGCCCTGCACCACGCGCAGCGCGAGCAGGATCGCCGGCGCCGCCAGCCCGATCTCCACCGCCGACGGCACGATGCCGACCGCGGCGGTCGCCAGGCCCATCAGCGTGATCGTGACGAGGAAGGTGTATTTGCGGCCGAGCTTGTCGCCGAAATAGCCGAACAGCACGGCGCCGAGCGGCCGCACGCCGAAGCCGACCGCGAAGCCGGCGAGCGCGAGCAGCAATTGCGCGACCTCGCTGTCCGCCGGGAAGAAGGTCCGGCCGATGATCGTCGCCAGCGTGCCGTAGATGAAGAAGTCGTACCACTCGAACACGGTGCCGAGCGACGAGGCGGCGATCACCAGCCGCACGTCGCCGGTCGTCAGCTCGTCCTGTGCCTCGGCCGCGATGGTTGCTGCCACAAACTCTCCCTTGCCTGTGCCTAGTGCTTAGGGGGGCGTGCGGCTCAGAACAACCGTCCCCCGTCGGGCACGGGCCGGTCGGGGGCGACCAGCACGACCTCGCCCGCGTCGTCGGGGAAGCCGAGCGTCAGCACTTCCGACATCATCGGGCCGATCTGGCGGGGCGGGAAGTTGACCACCGCGGCGACCTGCCGCCCGACCAGCTCGGCGGGCTTGTAGTGGACCGTGATCTGCGCGCTCGACTTGCGAATCCCGAGCTCGGGCCCGAAGTCGATCGCCAGCCGGATCGCGGGCTTGCGCGCCTCGGGGAAAGGCTCGGCGGCAACGATCGTCCCGACGCGGATGTCGACGCGGCTGAAATCGTCGTACGTGATCGTCATCGACACCTCGCTGAACTGGGGATCGTCCCCGTGCGTTGTGCCGGCATGGAAAACGAGAACGAAGCCCGTGTCTACGGCATGGCCGACCAGGCGAACCGCGATCCCCCGGCGACGGCGGGCGTCCGCGGCGAGCAGGCGACCGACCGGCCGGACGCGGCCAATCCCGCTCTGAAGCGCGTCGTCACGCTCGACAGCGGTCGGCTGGTCGAGGTGCGCGAGGATTCAGGCGTCGGCTGGGCCGAGGCGGCCGGCCGGTCCGGCCTCGCGAACCAGGCGACGACTTCCCCGCAGCTCGCGGCGACCGCCACGCCGACGCCGCAGCCGCCCTTGCTGCCGCTGATCCTGGCGCTCGCCGCCGGCGTCGTCGCGGGCACCGTGGCGATCGGCCTGCGGACCCGCGACCGCCGTTAGAGCACGTATTTCGACAGGTCGGTGTTGCGCGCGATCTCGGCGAGCTGCGATTCGACATAGGCCGCATCGATCACCAGCCTTTCGCCCTGGCGGTCCTCGGCGTCGAAGCTGACCTGTTCGAGCAGCTTCTCCATCACCGTCTGCAGGCGGCGCGCGCCGATATTCTCGACCTGGCCGTTCACCTCGGCGGCGATCCGCGCGACCGCGGCGAGGCCGTCGGCGGTGAAGTCGATCGCGACGCCTTCGGTCTCGAGCAGTGCCTTGTATTGCAACGGCAGGCTTGCCTTGGTGTCGGTCAGGATCCGCACGAAGTCGGCCTCGTTCAGCGCCTTCAGCTCGACCCGGATCGGCAGCCGGCCCTGCAGCTCGGGAAGCAGGTCGCTGGGCTTGGCGACGTGGAACGCGCCCGAGGCGATGAACAGGATATGGTCGGTCTTCATCGGGCCGTATTTGGTCGCGACGGTCGTGCCTTCGATCAGCGGCAGCAGGTCGCGCTGCACGCCCTCGCGGCTGACCGATCCGCCGCGGACGTCGCTGACCGCGATCTTGTCGATCTCGTCGAGGAAGACGATGCCGTTCGCCTCCGCGTCGGCGAGCGCGGCGCGGCTGACTTCGTCCTGGTCGAGGCGCTTGTCGGCCTCTTCCTCGAGCAGCTTTTCCCAAGCGGTGCGGACATTCACCTTGCGGCGCTTGAGCTGCCCGCCGCCCATCGCCTTCGACATGATGTCGGACAGGTTGAGCATGCCGACCTGCCCGCCCATGCCCGGGATATCGAACGGCATGCTGGGCTGGGCGGCGAGCTCGATCTCGATCTCCTTGTCGTCGAGATGCCCGTCCTCGAAGCGCTGGCGGAACGCGGCGCGGGTCGCTTCGCTCGCATGGGCGCCGGTCAGCGCATCGAGCAGGCGGCCCATCGCCGCGGCCTCGGCCTTGTCCGCCACGGCGGCGCGGCGGCGTTCCTTCTCGAGCCGGATCGCTTCCTCGACGAGGTCGCGGGCGATCTGCTCGACGTCGCGGCCGACATAGCCGACCTCGGTGAACTTGGTCGCTTCCACCTTCACGAACGGCGCATCGGCGAGCTTGGCCAGCCGCCGGCTGATCTCGGTCTTGCCGCAGCCGGTGGGCCCGATCATCAGGATGTTCTTGGGCGTGACCTCGTCGCGCAGGTCCGCGCTCAGCCGCTGGCGACGCCAGCGGTTACGCAGCGCGACCGCGACGGCGCGCTTGGCATCGGACTGGCCGATGATGTGCGCGTCGAGCGCGGCGACGATGGCCTTGGGAGTGAGGGAGTCGTTCATTCTTTGCAGTCTCCCCCCTCCCGGGGTCGGGAGGGGTCGGGGTTGGGTCTGTCGGAGGTCGGGGACCGGCACTGGCCCGCCCCCGGCCCCTCCCGCCGGCGGAAGGGGAGCAGAAGCTCAGCTCGTGCTGTCGAGGCTTTCGAGAGTCAGCTGGTCGTTGGTGTAGACGCAGATGTCGGCGGCAACGGCCATCGCCTTGCGGGCCAGCGCTTCCGGGTCGGGCTCATATTCGGCGAGCGCGCGCGCCGCGGCGAGCGCGAAATTGCCGCCCGAGCCGATCGCCGCGATGCCGTTCACCGGCTCGAGCACGTCGCCATTTCCCGTCAGGATCAGCGACACGTCCTTGTCGGCGACGATCATCAGCGCCTCGAGGTTGCGCAGATACTTGTCGGTGCGCCAGTCCTTGGCGAGCTCGACCGCCGCGCGCAGCAGCGCGCCATGATGCTGCTCCAGCTTGCGCTCGAGCCGCTCGAACAGGGTGAAGGCATCGGCGGTCGCGCCGGCGAAGCCGCCGATCACCGAGCCGTCGCCGAGCTTGCGCACCTTCTTCGCATTGGGCTTCATCACGGTCTGGCCCATCGAGACCTGGCCGTCGCCGACGATGACGACGCGGCCATTCTTCCTGACCGTGAGGATGGTGGTCCCGTACCAGCCGGGTCCGGTGTGTTCGTGTCCGCTCATGCCGGCGATATGGGAGCGCCGTTCTGCCGCCGCAACGGCCGGCGCGGCGCGGCACAACCGGGTCCCGTCACCCCGGACCTCGGTCGGGATCGAGGCCGGGATGACGGGGAAGACCGGCCTAGAGCCCGTCGACGCTCTTGCTGACCAGCACGTTCACCGCGACACGGCGGTTCTGCGCCTTGCCTTCCTCGGTGTCGTTGCTCGCCAGCGGGTCGGCCTCGGCCATCCCGGTCGGCGTCAGCATGCGATAAGGCTTCCAGCCGCAGGCCTGCTGAAGATAGTTGATCACGCGGCCGGCACGCTTCTCGCTCAGGCCCTGGTTGAAGTCCTCGCTGCCGGTCGCGTCGGTGTAGCCGACGACGAGCAGGAGCGCGTTCTCGGTCGCCCCGGCGCTCGACGCGGTCGCGCACAGATTGGCCTTGGCCTCTTCGGACAGCTCGGCCTTGCCGGTGTCGAAGTGCACGTTGATCGTGTTCTTGATGTTGTACTTGTCGATGTCGCCCAGCCGGCCGCGCAGCGCCGCGGTCGCGGCCGTCTGCTCCTCGAAGCGCTGGTCGGTGGCATTGCGGATCATCGTCGCGGTCTTGAAGTCGCCGCGGCGGAAGGTGACCTGGCTCGCCAGCAGCACGCCGTCGGGCGCACCACCGGCCGGCTGCATCGTCTTGACCGTCACCGGCAGGCCGTTGAGCAGCGCGTCTGTCGACAGCTTGGCGCGAGTGGCCCCGAACAGCCCGGCGGCGGCCTTGACCTTCGTCGCCTCGCTGATCGCGACGACCGTGCTGGTGCCGTCGGTGCCGGTCACCTTGATCCGGTCGCCGTTGCGCGCCGAGATGACGCCCTTGATCTCGGGACCGGGCGCGGTCGCGGCGGCGGTGGCGTCCGTGGCAGGGACGCCGTTCACGACGATGCTGGGATCGGGCGCGTTCTGCTGCTGCGCCGCAACGCTGGCCGGGATCGGCAGCGCCACGACGCCAAGAAGAACGCGAACGTGATTGGTTTTGGATAGCAGGCGCAAAGATCGGCTCCTTGAAGTTCGTCTCCCCTGACGGCCGGGTGTTCGCGACCACCTGTCCGGCCGATGAACATCGCGGCCCGCACCGCGCGCCGAGCCGATGACGCGAGAAGCGCGCGCGACGAGCCGAGCCGGCATCGGGACTCGCCATTGCGGGCTGTTCACCGCTAGGGGGCCGTGTAAGTTACTCCCCCGGGGGGCATTCCGAACTCATGACTCGTCTTCTGACCGGCCTCGCCGGGATCCTCGTCATCCTTGCGCTCGCCGTGCTGCTCTCGACCAACCGCCGCGCCATCCGCCTGCGCGTGGTCGCCGCCGCTTTCGCGCTGCAGGCCGGGCTCGCCGTGCTGGTGCTCTACGTGCCTGCCGGACGGGCGGTGATCGAGACGATGTCCCGCGGGGTCTCGAACCTGCTCGGCTATGCCGGCGACGGCACGAGGCTGCTCTTCGGCAACCTCGCGACGGACGAGCGGTTCGGCACCGCCTTCGCGATCTCGGGCCTGCCCGTGATCATCTTCTTCGCCGCGCTGATCTCGGTGCTCTACCATCTCGGCATCATGCAGCTCGTGATCCGCTGGGTCGGCGGCGCGATCGAGAAGGTGACCGGGGTCACCAAGGTCGAATCGCTCTGTTCCGCGGCCAACATCTTCGTCGGCCAGTCGGAAGCGCCGCTGGTGATCCGGCCCTATCTGGCGGCGCTGGCGCCGTCGCAGCTCTTCGCGGTCATGTCGGTCGGCATGGCGGGCGTGGCGGGCACGATCCTCGCCGCCTATGCGAGCTTTCTCGGCCCGGCCTCGCTTCCCTATCTGCTCGCCGCGTCGTTCATGGCGGCGCCGGGCGGGCTGCTGATGGCCAAGATCATCATGCCCGACGCGATCGACGCGCACGATCCGGCGCGGGAAGAGGAAGAGGTGATCCGCACCGCCGAGGCGCAGGAGGACGAGGAGAAGGCGGCCAACATCATCATGGCGGCGGCGATGGGCGCGCAGACCGGCGTCCGGATCGCGGTCGCGGTCGGCGCGATGGTGCTCGCCTTCGTCGCGCTCGTCGCGCTCGCCAACGGACTGCTCGGCGGGATCGGCGGCTGGTTCGGCTATCCGAACCTCAGCTTCCAGGCGATCCTCGGCACGATCCTGTCGCCGATCATGGTGCTGCTCAACATTCCCTGGGGCGAGGCGCAGGCGGCGGGCGGGCTGCTCGGCACCAAGATCGTGCTGAACGAGTTCGTGGCGTTCATCGACCTCGGCCAGATGCAGGGATTGAGCGAACGCAGCCGCGCCACGATCGTCTTCGCGCTGTGCGGCTTTGCCAACTTCAGCTCGATCGCGATCCAGATGGCGGCGACCGGAAGCCTGGCACCCAACCAGCGGCCGCTGATCGCCAAGTTCGGCATCCGCGCGGTCGCCGCCGGCACGCTCGCCAACCTGATGTCGGGCGCGCTCGCGGGCTTGCTGCTGCCGTGACCGAAGCGCTCCCCTCCCGCTCGCGGGAGGGGAACAGTCGCTCAGTCCCCGAACCGCGCCGGCGCCGGCGAGACGGTGGTCAGCCGTCCTGCGCCGACCTCCTGCACCTCGAGCGAACGTTCGGCGACGCCGTCGCGGCCGAAGCGGAACGGGCCGTCGATGCCGGTGAAGCCGCCCTCGTCGGTCAGGCGGCGCACGGGGAATTCGGTGCCCACGCGCCAGTCCTGCGCGATCCGGCTGACGAGCAGCACGGCGTCATAGCCCATGCTCGCGATGCGGTAGGGCGCGCTGCCGAAGCGGGCGCGATACTTGGCGGCGAGCTGGGTGTAGAGATTGTCCGAGACGCTCGCGAACCAGGCGCCCTGCAGCGGCGCCATGCCGGTAATCGCGCTTTCGGTGTTCCACAGCTCGGTGCCGAGCACCTTGGCGCTCGCCCCGCCCGACCTGCGGAGCAGCGGCACGGCCTGCACCGCGATCCGGCCGCTGTCGGCGATCAGCACGGCATCGTAGCCCGTGCCCTTGGCGAGCCGGCCCACCGCGCTCGCGATCGAGGCGCGGCTGCGATCGAAGCTCTGCATCGTCACGACCTGGCCGCCGGCGCCCTCGACCGAGCGGAGGAAGGCGGTCGAGGCGCGCTCGCCATAGACGCCGGTGGGCGTCAGGCCGGCGAACTTGCTGATGCCCTTCGACCGGGCGAAGCGGATCACGCGGTCGATCGACTGCACCGGCGTGTAGCCGAGGATGAAGGTGCCGTTGCCGGCGACGCCGGTGTCGTTCGAAAAGCTGATCAGCGGGACCTTCGCGCGCTGCGCATAGGGCGCGATCAGCTTGACGTCGTCGGCGAGCAGCGGCCCGAGGATCACCCGCGCGCCGTCGGCGATCGCGCGCTGGGCCGCGCTCGCCGGGCCCGTCGCGGTGTCGTAGGTGGTGATGCGGATGCGCTTGCCGCCGGTGTCGAGCACCGCGAGATTGGCGGCGTTCGCGATCGACTGGCCGACGCCGGCATTGGCGCCGGTCAGCGGAACGAGCAGCGCCACGCGGTGGCGGTTCTGGTCGTCCGGCAGCTCGGGGCCGACCGGGCCGGTGTCGGGCCGGGTGGGGGTGGTGGGCTGGGCCGGGCCCTGGCGGCGGGGCACCATGGTCTGGCAGGCCGCGAGCGCAAGCAGGCTCACGATCGTGCCGGTCCGCTTCAACACGATGCCCATGGTCCGCGGTTGCCGTGCGGCGGCTGCCTCTGCCATGACGATCCTCACATGTCCGATACGCTGAAACCCGGCCTCTATATCGTCGCGACGCCGATCGGCAATCTTTCCGATCTGAGCCCGCGCGCCGCCGACATCCTCGCCCGCGCCGACCTGCTGGCGGTCGAGGACAGCCGGGTGACGGCGAAGCTCCTCCACCATGTCGGCGTGCGGCGTCCGATGATCCCCTATCACGATCACAATGCCGACCGGGTCCGGCCCGAGCTGGTCGCACGGCTGGCGGGAGAAGCGATCGCGCTGGTGTCGGACGCGGGCACGCCGCTGATCTCGGACCCGGGCTTCAAGCTGGTCCGCGACGCGCGCGCGGCAGGCGCGATGGTGACCACCATCCCCGGCCCCTGCGCCGCCATCGCCGCGCTGACGCTGGCTGGGCTGCCGACCGACCGCTTCCTCTTCGCGGGCTTCCTGCCGCCCAAGGCGCAGGCCCGCGCCGCCGCCATCGCCGAGCTGGCGGGAGTGCGCGCGACGCTGGTCTTCTACGAATCGGGCCCGCGACTGGGGGCGGCACTGGCGGCGCTCGCCGACGGGCTCGGGCCGCGCGAGGCCGCGGTCGCGCGCGAAATCTCGAAGGCGTTCGAGGAGACGGTGACCGGCACGCTGCCCGAACTGGCGACGCGCTACGCCGAGGCCGGCCCCAAGGGCGAGATCGTGATCGTCGTCGGCCCGCCGGGCGAGGCCGCCCCCGCCAGCGCGGACGACGCCGACGCCCTGCTTCGCGCCGCGCTCGACCGGCTGCCGCCGGCCAGGGCGGCGAGCGAGGTCGCCAAGGCGACCGGGCTCGACCGGCGGACGCTCTACGCGCGGGCGATGGCGCTGAAATGAGGGACCGCCGCGCCGCCGAGCGTCGCGGCCGGCTGGGCGAGGCGCTCGCCCTGATCTGGCTGCGGCTCACCGGCTGGCGGGTTCTCGCGACGCGGCTGCGGACGCCGGCGGGCGAGATCGACATCCTGGCGCGACGCGGCCGCACGCTGCTCGCCGTCGAGGTCAAGACCCGCGCGACCGGCGCCGAGCTCGACCTTGCCATCGACCGGCCGCGCCTCGCCCGGGTCGCGCGCGCGGCGGAGCTGGTCGCGCCGCGCTACCGCCGCCCCGGCGACGACCTGCGCATCGACGTGATCCTGCTCGCGCCCGGCACCCGGCCGCGCCGGATCGCGAATGCCTGGACCGGGTGACGTCCTCGACCGGGTGACGTCCTCGACCGGGTGACAGGCGCGGGCGGGCAGGCTAGACGCCGCTCCCGCCCGAACGGAGACGCACCGATGCCTTTCACTGTCGCGGTCCAGATGGACCCGCTCGAGACGATCAACATCGCGGGCGACTCGACCTTCGCCCTGATGCTCGCCGCGCAGGCGCGGGGCCACCGACTGTTCCACTATACGGCGGACGCGCTGAATTATTCGGCCGGCCGCGTCTGGGCGCGCGCCCACAAGGTGTCGGTCCGGCCGGTCCCGGGCGACCATTACAGCTTCGGCGGCGCCGAGCAGCTCGATCTCGGCAGCGACGCCGACGTCGTGCTGATGCGGCAGGACCCGCCGTTCGACCTCGGCTACATCACCGCCACCCACTTGCTCGAGCGGATCGCCGACCGGACCGTCGTCGTGAACGACCCGGCATCGGTGCGGAACGCGCCCGAGAAGGTGTTTGTCCTCGATTATCAGCGCTTCATGCCGCCGACGCTCGTCACCCGCAGCCTCGACGAGGCGCGCGCCTTCCTCGCCGAGCATGGCGAGATCGTCGTCAAGCCGCTCCACGGCAATGGCGGCAAGGCGATCTTCAAGGTCGGCGCCGACGCGCAGAACCTGTCGTCGCTGATCGAGGTGTTCAACACCGCCTATCGCGAGCCGCACATGGTGCAGGCGTTCCTGCCCGGCGTCGCGGAGGGCGACAAGCGCATCGTGCTGGTCGACGGCGACGTGGCGGGCGCCGTCAACCGCATCCCCGGCGAAGGCGAGATCCGCTCGAACCTCGCGGTCGGCGGCACGGCGGCGAAGACCGACCTGACCGAGAAGGAACGGGAAATCTGCGCCGAGCTCGGCCCCGAACTCAGGCGGCGCGGGCTGATCTTCGTCGGCATCGACGTGATCGGCGGCGAATGGCTGACCGAGATCAACGTGACCTCGCCGACCGGAATCGTCGCGATCGACCGCTTCAACGGAACCGACACCGCCGCCCGGATTTGGGATGCGATCGAAAGCAAGGTGAAATGACCGACTGGGTTTTCCAGCTGATCGACCGCGGCGGCTATCTGGGCGTCGCGCTGCTGATGTTCCTCGAGACGGTCTTTCCGCCGATCCCGTCGGAGGTGATCATGCCGATCGCCGGGCTGCGCGCGGCGCAGGGCCCGATGAACCTGCTCGGCGTGATCGGCAGCGGCACCGTCGGCGCGATGCTCGGCAACTTCTTCTGGTATGCGGCGGCGCGCGTGATCGGGATCGATCGCTTCCGGCCGTTCATCGAGAAGCACGGCCGCTGGCTCACGCTCGACTGGTACGACGTCGTGAAAGCGGAGAAGCTGTTCGGCAGGTTCGGGTCGGTGTTCGTCGGCGTCGGCCGGATGATGCCGACGATCCGCTCGATCATCTCGGTGCCCGCCGGGCTGCTCAAGATGCGGCTCAAGACCTTCCTCCTCTGGTCGACCGTCGGGACTGCCGGATGGAGTTCGGCGCTGGCGATCGCGGGCTATGCGCTCGGCCGCCAGTTTGGCCAGATCGAGAAGATCGTCGGGCCGCTGTCGACCGTGATTATCGGCGCGATCGTGCTCGCCTATGTCTGGCGCCAGCTTACCTGGCGGCGACGTCATCCCGAAGGCGGCGCGGCTACGCCCGCGGATGCGCGTTCCGGTACACGTCCATGAGGTGCGCCGCGTCGACCGCGGTGTAGATCTGGGTGGAGCTGAGGCTTGCATGGCCGAGCAGCTCCTGGAGCGCGCGCAGATCGACGCCGCGGCCGAGCAGGTGGGTGGCGAAGCTGTGGCGCAGCGCGTGCGGGGTCGTCCGCTCGGGAAGCCCCAGCCGCACCCGCGCGCGCCGCACCGCCCGGCGGAGCTGCGACGGCTCCAGCGGACCGCCGCGCGCGCCCCGGAACAGCGGCGCATCGCGCGCGGCCGGATAGGGGCAGGCGGCCAGATAGGCATCGATCGCCGCGCGGACCTGGGGCAGCAGCGGGACGATCCGGGTCTTGCTGCGCTTGCCGGTGACCGAGAGTGTCGCGCCCAGCGGCAGGGCGGCGCCGGTCAGCGACAGCGCCTCGCCGATGCGCAGCCCGGCGCCGTAGAGCAGCAGCAGCACCGCCAGGTCGCGCGCGCCGGTCCAGCCCTCGCGCTCGTCGGCAATGTCCTCGGCGAGCGCGACTGCCTCGGCGGGCGACACCGGGCGCGGCACGCCCTTTCGGACGCGCGGGCCCTTCACCCGTGGCGCCTCGACGTCGAGAAAGGCGAGGAACGTGCGGACCGCGGAGAGTTCGCGGGCGGCCGTGGCGTTGCCGATCCCGTCGCCGCGACGCTGGGCCAGGAAGGCGCGCAGGTCCGCCTGGGACAGGTCGCCGAGCACGCCCCGGTCGACCGGGCCGCCACGATGGTCCTGAAGAAAGGCGATCAGCCGACCGGCCGTCGCTTCATAGGCGCGCACCGTATGCACCGACCGTCGCCGGTCGCGGCGCAGATGATCGGCGAAGGCGGCGGCGAGGGGATGCGCGTCGGTCACGTCGGCAAGCCTAGCGGATTTCTCCCGTCATCCCGAACTGGTTTCGGGACCACGGGAGCCTGGTTTGCAGCCGGTTACCCGATCGACTGGCCCGACTTCGCCCAGTCGGCGAGGAAGCCCTCGATCCCCTTGTCGGTGAGCGGATGCTTGACGAGCTGGCGGATGACCGCGGGCGGCGCCGTCACCACGTCTGCGCCGAGCTTGGCCGACTCGAGCACGTGGATCGGGTGGCGCACGCTCGCGACGAGAATCTCGGTCCCGAAATCGTAATTGTCGTAGATCAGCCGGATGTCGGAGATGAGCTGCATGCCGTCGAAGCCGACATCGTCGTGGCGGCCGACGAACGGCGACACGAAGCTCGCGCCGGCCTTGGCGGCGAGCAGGGCCTGATTGGCCGAGAAGCAGAGCGTGACGTTGACCATCGTGCCGTCGCCGGTGAGCTTGCGGCAGGTCTTGAGGCCGTCGAGCGTGAGCGGGACCTTGACCGCGACATTGTCGGCGATCCGGCGCAGCACCTCGGCCTCCTTCATCATCGTCTCGTGGTCGAGCGCGACCACTTCGGCCGAGACCGGGCCATGCACCAGCCGGCAGATCTCGGTCACGACCTCGATGAAGTCGCGACCGGCCTTGTGGATCAGCGAGGGATTGGTGGTGACGCCGTCGAGCAGGCCGGTCTCGGCGAGTTCGCGGATGTCGTTGATGTCGGCGGTGTCGACGAAGAACTTCATGCCCGTTCCTTCTGTGGCTCTTTGCGTGCGCCATAGCGTTGCGGCGGCTAGGTGAGAACACCGATTGCTCGCGATCCCGCAGCGCCTATGCTGCGGACCGACAAACGAGCAGGGGTGACGGTGAACGACGCGCGCGTGGCGCAGCTGCTGGCGGCGGCTGCAACGGAGACTCGGTCCGGGCGAATGCCGGCGGCGAACGATCTGCTGAGGCAGGTGCTGGCGATCGCGCCCGAACACCCCCAGGCGCTCAACTCGCTCGGCAACCAGGCGCTGGGACGGGGTGCGTTCGACGATGCCCGCGCGCTGTTCGCCCGCGCGGCCGCGGCCGATCCGGGCGAGCCGGTGCTGTGGCTGAACCTGGCGCGCGCGCATCGCGAGCTGGGCGACGATGCGGGCGAACTCGCGGCGCTGGACCGCGTGCTCGCGATCGACGCGCGCCATTTCCTGGGGCTGCTGCGCCGGGCGCATTTGTTCCAGCGTCGCGGCGAAGAGGCGACCGCGGCGACCGCGTTCAGCCGGGCCGGCGCGGTCGCGCCACCGCTCGACCAGCTGCCGCCCGACCTGCGGGCGCTGCTGGAGCAGGGCCTCGCCTATGCGCACGCGACGCACCAGCGCTTCGGGACGATGATCGACGCCGAAATCGCGGGCAGCAAGGCGCGGCTCGATCCCGGCCAGGCGCGCCGCGCGACCGCCGCGGTCGATGCGATGCTCGGGCGGCGGCGAATTTACGCGAACGTCTGCGAGGGGCTGCACTATCCCTTCCTGCCCGCCGACGAATATTTCGACCGTGCCCATTTCCCGTGGATGGCGCAGCTCGAGGCGGCCGCGCCGCGTATCCAGGCCGAGCTTCGCGACCTGCTCGCGACCGGCGACGAGGGGTTCGCGCCCTATGTCCAGTATCCGTCGGGCTATCCGCCGAGCAAGTGGAGCGAGCTCGACCATAGCGAGCGCTGGAGCGCCTATTTCCTCTGGCGGCACGGCAAGCGGGTCGACGCGCATTGCGCGCGCTGCCCCGAGACCGCGGCGGTGCTGGACGGCCTGCCGCTCGCCGATCATGCGGGGCGGGCGCCGACCGCCTTCTTCTCGCTGCTCCACCCGCGCACCCGCATCCCGCCGCACACCGGGGTGACCAACACGCGCACGATCGTCCACCTCGCGCTGAAAGTGCCGGAGGGCTGCGGCTTCCGCGTCGGCGGCGAGACGCGGCACTGGGTGGAAGGCCAGGCCTTCGCCTTCGACGACACGATCGAGCACGAGGCGTGGAACGACAGCGACGAGCTGCGTGCGGTGCTGATCTTCGACGTCTGGAACCCGCACATCACGCCGCCCGAGCGCGCCTTCATCAGCGACCTGTTCGCGGCCGCCGATGCGTCGGGCATGGCGCCGTTCGAACCGGGCGACTGAACAAGGGCTTTTGCAGCCGGGCTCCGTCGTCGCTATCTCCCGCCCCGACAATGTCCCGCGCCCGCGTTCTCCTGCTCAACGCCGCCCTGGGCCCGCTCGACTATCGCGTGCCGCACGGCATGGCGGTCGCGCCGGGCTCGATCGTCGTCGCGCCGCTCGGCCCTCGCCAGCTGACCGGGGTCGTCTGGGAACCCGAGCACATGCCCTCGGACGCCGAGGTCGGCGACAATCGGCTGCGCAATCTCGTCGCGGTCCACGACACGCCGCCGCTCAAGCCCGAGCTGCGGCGCCTCGTCGAATGGACCGCCGACTATTATCTTGCGCCGCCCGCCGCGGTGCTGCGCATGGCCCTGCCCTCGTCCTCGGCGCTGGAGGGCGGGCGCACCGTGCTCGAATATCGGGCGACCGGCCGCGTGCCCGAGCGGCTGACGCCGCAGCGCGCGCAGGCGCTCGAGCGCATCGGCGAGCGGCAGGGCCTGGTGCGCGAGCTGGCGCTGATCGCCGACGTGTCGGACGGCGTGATCCGCGGGCTGGTGAAGTCCGGCGCGATCGAGCCGGTCGAGGTCTCGCTCGACACGCCGTTCGACCAGCCCGACCCGGACCATGCCCCGCCCGCCCTCTCGCCCGAGCAGCAGGCAGCGGCGACTCGGCTGGCCGAGGCCGTCGACGCACGGCGCTTCCAGCCCTTCCTGCTCGACGGCGTGACCGGATCGGGCAAGACCGAAGTCTATTTCGAGGCAATCGCCGCCGCGCTGCGCGCCGGGCGCCAGACGCTGGTGCTGCTGCCCGAGATCGCGCTGACCGAGCCGTTCCTGCGCCGCTTTGCCGCGCGCTTCGGCGTGCTGCCGGTCGCCTGGCATTCGGACCTGCGCCAGTCGCAGCGTCGGCGCGCGTGGCGGGCGATCGCGAGCGGCGAGGCCAAGGTGGTGGTCGGCGCGCGCTCGGCGCTGTTCCTGCCCTATGCCGCACTCGGCCTGATCGTGGTCGACGAAGCGCACGAATCGAGCTTCAAGCAGGAGGAGGGCGTCGCCTATCACGCCCGCGACGTCGCGGTGATGCGCGGCCGCTTCGAGGAGCTGCCGGTGATCCTCGCCTCGGCGACCCCGGCGATCGAGACTCGCCACCAGGTCGAGCTCGGCCGCTATGAGGAGATCAGGCTGCCGTCGCGCTTCGGCGGCGCGCAACTGCCGGACATGGCGGCGATCAACCTCGTGCAGGACCCGCCGCCGCGCGGCCATTGGCTGGCGCCCAGCCTCGTCCAGGCGATCGAGGAGACACTCGCGCGCGGCGAGCAGGTGCTGCTGTTCCTCAATCGCCGCGGCTATGCGCCGCTCACCTTGTGCCGGCATTGCGGCCACCGCTTCCAATGCCCGAACTGCACCGCCTGGCTGGTCGAGCATCGGCTCGTCCGCCGGCTGCAATGCCATCATTGCGGGCTGATCGCGACGCCGCCCGAGCAATGCCCGGAGTGCAAGGCCGAGGACAGCCTTGTCGCCTGCGGCCCCGGCGTCGAGCGGATCGCCGACGAAGTGGGGCTGCTCTTCCCCGACGCGGCGCGCGCGATCGTCACCTCGGACACGATCTGGTCGCCCGCCAAGGCGGCCGAGTTCGTCGCGCGGATGGAGGCGGGCGAGATCTCGATCGTGATCGGCACGCAGCTGGTGACCAAGGGCTATCATTTCCCGAACCTGACCCTGGTCGGGGTCGTCGATGCGGACTTGGCGCTCGCCGGCGGCGACCTGCGCGCGGCCGAGCGGACCTTCCAGCAGATCGCGCAGGTCGCCGGGCGCGCGGGGCGCGGCACCAAGCCCGGGCGCGTGTTCGTCCAGACGCACGACCCCTCGGCGCCGGTGATCGAGGCGCTGGTGAGCGGCGACGCGGAGAGCTTCTACGCCGCCGAGACCGAGGCGCGGCACGAAGCGGGCGCGCCGCCGTTCGGCCGGCTCGCCGCGATCATCGTCTCGTCCGAGGATTCGCAGGCCGCGACCGAGACGGCGCGGCTGATCGGGCGCACCGCGCCGGGCGGCGAGGGCATGCACGTTTTCGGCCCGGCGCCGGCGCCGCTCGCGATGCTGCGCGGCCGCCATCGCCACCGGCTGCTCGTCCATGCCGCGCGCACCTTCGACGTCCAGCAGGCGATCCGCGGCTGGTTGGGCGCGCTCGACTGGCCGAAAAGCGTGCGCGTCGCGGTCGACGTCGATCCCTACTCCTTCCTTTAGGCCGCGCCGCGCCCTAAGAAGCGGGACGACGCGTTCCTGGGGAGGCACTGCTTGTTGATCCGTCATCTGTTCGCCGCCGCGGCCGCCGCGCTGGCCATCGCCGCGCCGGCCGCGGCAGAGTTCAAGTCCGACCGCATCTCGGTCACCGTCCAGGGCAGCGGTCCCGACGTGATCCTGGTGCCGGGCCTGACCTCGTCGCCCAAGATCTGGGCCGGGACGGTCGCGGGCGTGCCCGGCTATCGCTACCATCTCGTCCAGGTGAGCGGCTTCGCGGGCACGCCCGCCGGCGCCAACAAGACGGGCGACGTGGCCGCGCCGGCCGCGACCGAGATCGCGCGCTACATTGCCGAGGAGAAGCTCGCCCGTCCGGCGGTCATCGGCCATTCGATGGGCGGCACGATCGGGCTGATGCTCGCCGCGCGCCATCCCGACGCCGTCGGCAAGCTGATGGTCGTCGACATGGTGCCGTTCCTCGGCAGCTTCTTCGGCGGCCCCGGCGCGACCGTCGAGAGCATGCGCCCGATGGCGGCGCGGATGCGCGAGGACGCCGCGAAGAAGCCGGCCGCGGCGCGCGAGAAGGAGCGCGTCGCGATGATCGCGACGATGGTGCAGAGCGAGGCCGCGCGCGCGGTGCCGAGCGAGGACGCACGCACCAGCGACACCGACGTCGTCGCCAACGCCTATAGCGAGCTGATGGTCACCGACCTGCGCCCCGAGCTGAAGGCGATCAAGGCGCCGACGACGGTGCTGTTCGTGCGCCCGCCCGCGCTGCCGATCAGCGATGCGCAGATGGAGGGCTTCTACAAGATGGCCTATGCCGATCTCTCGGGTGTGACGCTCACCCGCGTGCCCGATGCTTGGCATTTCATCATGCTCGACCAGCCGGCGCGCTTCCGGGAGGACGTGAAGGCGTTCCTCGCCAGATAGTCCCGGCCGGATGCGCCGCCTCCTGCTGCCGCTCCTCGCGGTGCTGGCCGTCGCCGGGCCGGCAACCGCGCAGGACAATCTCGACGTCGCCGCGGCCGGCCGCAGCGTCGTGCGCGTCGTCGTGGTCGCCATGTCCGACGGCGAGGCGACGGGGGTCGGCACCGGCAGCGGCGTCGCCGTCGCCCCCGACAAGATCCTCACCAACGCGCATGTGCTGGCGGATGCCGCCGAGGGCGATGCGATCATCGGCATCGTGCCGTCGGAAGGTCGCAAGCGCTTCACCGGCCGGCTGATCGCGTTCGAGCCGGCGCGCGACCTGGCGCTGATCCAGCTTCTCGACGGCCGGGTCGAGCCGGCAACCGTCGCCAGCGGGCCGGTCCCGGACGGCGCGCCGGTGGCGGCCGTCGGCTACCCCTATTCGGTCGACCGCGCGCGCGAGCTGTCCGCCGAGGGATTCGTCACGCCGCAGGCGCCGGTGAAGAGCTGGGGCCGGGTCAGCTCGGGCGCGTCGTCGCAGCGCTTCGACACCGTGCTCCACGACGCCGCGATCGGCCGCGGCAACAGCGGCGGCCCGCTGGTCGACGCCTGCGGGCGCGTGGTCGGCATCAACTCGTTCGTGACCAACAGCGAAGGCATCGACGCGGTGTTCGGCTTCGCGGTGTCGGCGCGCGAGCTGCTGCCTTTCCTCCGCGAGGCGGGCGTCAAGCCGAACGTCACCGGCCTGCCCTGCCGGACCAGCGCCGAGCAGGCGGCCATCGACGAGCAGCTCGCCCGCGACGAGGCCGCGCTTGCCGCCCAGGAGCAGGCGCGCGCCGACGTCGCCGAGGAACGCACCGCCGCGCGGCGGCAGACGATCCGCGACCGCATCGCCGTCGAGCGCGAGAACCGCATGGGCATCGCGATGCTGCTGCTGGTGATCGCGGGCGTCGGCGCCAATGGGGCGCTGCTCTTCTGGTCGCGGCACGACCGCAAGCTCGCGCTCGGCGCGGCCGCCGCCGCGGCCCTGCTGATCGCGGGCGGGGCGGTCGCCTGGGGGACGCGCCCCGACTATGACCAGACCGACGCGCGGCTGGCGGCCGAGCAGCCGCGCAAGCGCGCCGCCGCGGCGCCGCGGCTCGCGCGAACCGGGCCCAATATCTGCGCGCTCGACCTCGCGCGCAGCCGGGTGACCGTCTCGGAGCCCGGCGACACGCGGCTCGACTGGCGGGAGGATGGCTGCGTCGACGGGCGGGTTCCGTTCGCCGGCGCCGACGGCGTCTGGACCCATGCCGAGCTGGTGCCGGGGCAGGCCGCCGCGCAGGTGCGCAGCTTCGACCCCGCGACCGGGCGGCTGCGCGTCGACCGCTATCTCCTCTCGTCGGAAACGCTTGCCGCCGCGCGCGCGCTGGCGACCAAATATCCGGGCAAGAGCTGCGCGCCCGCCGGCGTCGACGAAAGCGCGACCTTCGCCTCGGCGCTCAAGGAGCTGCTGCCGGCGGCGGCCAATGAGCGGCTGATCTACCGCTGCGGGCCGGCCGATCCCAACCCGGCCGGCTGACGCTCAGCCGAGGTCGAGCTCGCCCCCCTCGCGGCGAAGCAGCGCAACCTTGCGGTCCAGCCCCCAGGCATAGCCGCCGAGCGAGCCGTCGCCGCGCTTGGCGCGGTGGCAGGGGATCAGCACCGCGACCTGGTTGGCCCCGCAGGCGGTCCCGGCCGCGCGCGCGGCGCCCGGCTTGCCCGCGCGCGCGGCGAGCACCGCATAGCTGACCGTCTCGCCCGGCGGCACGCGGCTCAGCTCGCGCCAGACCGCCTGCTGGAAGGCGGTCCCGGCAACGTCGAGCGGCAGGTCGTGCGCCTGGCCCGGCTGCTCGACCAGCGCGACCGCAGCCGACACCAGCCGCGCCAGCGCCGCGTCGCCGGGCGCGATCGTGGCGTTCGGGAAGCGCGCCCTGAGCGCCGCATCGTCCTCTTCGAAGGCGAGGCGGCAAATGCCCTTGTCGGTCGCGGCGAGCAGCATCGGGCCGAGCGCGGTCGCCGCCACCGTCCAGCGGATCGTCACGCCGCGGCCGCCGTCGCGCCATGCACTCGGTTTCATGCCCAGTCGCGGCCCGGCATCGGCGTAGAACCGGCTCGGCCCCGAATAGCCCGCCTCGTAGATCGCGTCGGTGACCCGGGCCTCCCCGGCCAGCGCCGCCTGGGCGCGCTCGGCCCGCAGCGCGCGGGCATAGTCGGCCGGGGTCACGCCCGTCGCCCGCCGGAACAATCGGTGGAAGTGGAACGGCGAATAGCCGACCGCGCCGGCGAGCGCGTCGAGCGAGGGCGGCGTCTCGGCGGCCGCGATCAGCTCCAGCGCGCGGCGGATCGCGGCACTGTCGCGGGCGAGGTCGTCGGGCTTGCAGCGCCGGCATGCGCGCAGCCCGGACTCCGCTGCCTCGGCGCCGGTCGCGAAGAAGCGGACATTCTCGCGGCGGGGATGGCGGGCGGCGCAGCTCGGTCGGCAATAGATGCCGGTCGTCAGCACGCCGGTCACGAATCGCCCGTCATACGCCCGATCCCGCCGCAGCACGGCGTCCCAGGCGATCTCGGCATCGACCGGTTCGGGCGAGTCGGGCGTGATCACGCCCGCCTTGTCGCGGCTCGTCCGGGGCGCCGCAATCCCGTCCGACTCGGCGTCGGGCGCGGGCCGCGCTTGCGTGCAGATATCGATCATGGTCACCTCCACTGGCTCTGCGACCGCGTTAGGGCAGGGGCGGGCGCGCCGCATCCCGGCGCTTGCGGCCAAAGCGCGGGCAAGTTGCGCCATCTCATCCCTTTAGCCGGCCTTGCATCGCGAAGGTGCCTTTGCTAACCGCGCCGCGACCTCGCCGGGCGCGTTCGCGTGCCCCCTTTGTCGCGGGGTGACACATTCCTGTCTTGGAGGACATCGGGCGCGTGGAGACTTCCGGCGGCATTGGGGCCAGCCTCGCGGGGCGTTATGCGACGGCGCTGTTCGAGCTCGCCCGCGAGTCCGGCCGCATCGAGGCGGTCGAGGCGAGCCTGGGCCGCGTCCGTGCGGCGCTCGACCAGTCGGCCGAGTTCCGCGCGCTGACCACCAGCCCGATCCTCGCCCGCGAGGATGCGCTCAAGGGCGTGCGCGCCGCGGCCCCGGCGCTCGGCGTCGACGACGCGACCGCCAGCTTCCTCGGCGTGCTGGCGCAGAACCGCCGCCTCGGCCAGCTGCCGATGATCATCCGGCTGTTCCGCACGCTCGCCGCCCGCCACCGTGGCGAAACCACCGCCGAAGTCACGTCGGCGCACCCGCTCGACGATTCGCAGGTCGCCGAGCTGAAGCGCCAGCTCGCGACGCGCCTCGGCCGCGACGTCGCCGTCGAACTGAACGTCGACCCCAATATCCTGGGCGGGCTGGTCGTCCGCATCGGCTCGCAGATGATCGACAGCTCGATCCGTACCCGTCTCACCTCCCTCGCGCACGCGATGAAAGGCTAATCATGGAAATCCGCGCCGCAGAAATCTCGAAGGTCATCAAGGACCAGATCGCCAATTTCGGCACGGAAGCCGAAGTGTCGGAAACCGGCCAGGTGCTCTCGGTCGGTGACGGCATCGCGCGCATCTACGGCCTCGACAACGTCCAGGCCGGCGAGATGGTCGAGTTCTACAACGGCATCCAGGGCATGGCGCTCAACCTCGAGGCCGACAATGTCGGCGTCGTGATCTTCGGCTCGGACGCCGAGATCAAGGAAGGCGACACCGTCAAGCGCACCGGCACCATCGTCGACGTGCCCGTCGGCAAGGGTCTGCTCGGCCGCGTGGTCGACGGCCTCGGCAACCCGATCGACGGCAAGGGCCCGATCGACTTCGCCGAGCGTCGCCGCGCCGAAGTGAAGGCGCCGGGCATCATCCCGCGCAAGTCG
>JAESGM010000267.1_pt1 | contig 84209 bp, 77 predicted proteins | sample 9269721 | NCBI WGS metagenome assembly JAESGM01 (sample SAMN15720920, study PRJNA650825) | algae metagenome | isolation source: Komarekiella atlantica HA4396-MV6 and co-occurring heterotrophs from... | place: USA: Theobald House, Kauai, HI | collected 2009-07-29
ATCGCGTAGGAGCCGACGATGGCGAAGAGCAGGATGATCGGCATCAGGATCTTGCGCGGCACGGTCAGCACGCGCGTCGCGACCTTGATGATCGCCCAGCCGAGCGGCAGCATCATCAGGTTGGCGATGACGAAGACCAGGAAGAGCGCATAGACGTTCTCGGGGTTGTTGACGAAGATCGTCGGCCCCGGCGCCATGTTCTTCATCATCAGCACGCCGATGGCGATCGCGGTGATCGAGTCGCCGGGGATGCCGAAGACCAGGGCCGGAATCCAGGCGCCGGCGAGCGAGGAGTTGTTGGAGGCGCCGGCCTCGATCAGCCCCTCGGGATGGCCGGTGCCGAACTTCTCCGGCTCCTTCGAGAAGCGCTTGCTCATCGCATAGGACATCCAGGCGGCCATGTCGGCGCCGCTGCCCGGCTGGATGCCGATGATGGTGCCGAGGGCGCTGCCGCGGATCAGCTGCCAGGGGTATTGCTTGGTCAGGCGCCACATATTGGCGAAGATTGGTCCGATCTTTTGGACCACGGCATGCGGGGCGCTGCCGTCGGAGACCATGTGCCGCATCACCTCCGAACAGGCGAACATGCCGACCATCATCGGGATCAGCGAGACGCCGCCGAGCATCTCGGTCGATTCGAAGGTGAAGCGCGGCTGGCCGGCGGGGTTGTTCATGCCGATCATCGCGATCAAGAGGCCGATCAGCAGCGAGATGCAGGCCTTCAGCGGCGTCGAGGAGCCGATGAAGACGGCGCCGCCCAAACCGAGCATCACGATCCAGAAGAACTCGACCGAGCCGAAGCCGAGCGCGAAATCGGCGATGGCCGGGGAGGCCACCATCATCACCGCGGTGCCGAACAGGCCGCCGAGCACCGAGAACCACAGGCCGATCCCGAGCGCGAGCTCGGGCTTGCCCTTCAGCGTCATCTGGTAGGAATCGTCGACATAGGCAGCCGAGGCCGGCGTGCCGGGGATGCGTAGCAGGCAGCCCGGAATATCGCCGGAGAAGATCGCCATGGTCGAGGTGGTGACGATCGCGGCGATCGCCGGTACCGGCGGCATGAAGAAGGTCAGCGGCACCAGCAGCGCCGTCGCCATGGTGGCGGAGAGGCCGGGGATGCAGCCGACGACGAGGCCGTAGATCGCCGAGGCAGTGATGACGAAGAGCACATAGGGATCAAGCACCATCCCGAGCGCGGTGACATAGGCGTCGAGCATGATGGCTTACCAGCGGAATGGTTCGAGCGGGCCCCAGGGCAGTTGCACGCCGAGGGCCAGATAGAAGATCGAGTGGATGACGAGCGCGGCAGCGAGCGAGAGCCCGATCGCGTGCAATGGCTTGGTGCCGCCCGCGACGAACAGAACGACGAGGATCAGCGTCGCGCAGATCAGGAAGCCGAGCGTCTCGGCGCCGAGCATGTAGAAGATCACCGCGGCTGGCACGAGCAGCAGCCGCGCAAGCGCACTGCCGCTCCGGGCCCAGTCGGCAAGGCCGACCAGCGGGCCACCCTGCGTCGCGCGGGCGCCGTTGACGGCGAGGATCGCGGCGCACAGCGCCAGCAGCCCGGACAGGATCAGCGGGAAGGCCGAGGGTCCGAGCGGCTGTTGCGACGGGTTCGGCAGGTTCCAGGAGGCGAACGCCACCAGGCCCGACAGGGCGAGGAAGACGAGGCCTCCGAAGAGATCGTTGAACTTCATGGCGGGCTCGGTGTGCGCGACAGGGCAGGGCGCGGCGAAGGGACGCCGCGCCCTGATCATTGCGAAAGGCGATCGACTACTGGCGCAGGCGCAGACCGAGCGCACCCATGATCTCGCCGTTGCTCTTGTGCTGGGTGGCGAGGAAGCTGCCGAAGGCCGGGCCCTTGGCGAAGGCGTAGCCGAAGCCGCGTTCAGCCAGGAAGGACTTGTAGGCCTCGGAATTGGCGACCTTTTCCGTCGCTTCGACGAGGCGGGTGGTCACGTCGGCCGGCAGGCCGGCCGGGGCGGCGAGGCCGCGCCAGGTGCCGCCCTCATACTCCTTGCCGATCGCATCCTTGACCGTCGGCACGCTCGGGAAGGCGCCGATCTTCTCCTTCGACATCACCGCCAGCGACTTGACGCGGCCGGCATCGAACATCGGCTTGCCCTCCGGCAGAGAGGAGGGGACGATCTGGACGCCGCCCGAAGCCAGCTCCTGGAAACCGGGCGCCGCGCCCTGGCTCGGCACGACGACGACCGCTTTGGGATCGATGCCTTCCAGCTGCATCAGGCCGGCAAAGGCGAGGTGGTAGGCGGCGCCCGCCGCCATGCCCGAGAGCTTGTACTTGCCGGCCGGCTGCTTCTTGATGTCGTCGAGCGCGGCGCGCAGATCGGCCCAGGGCGAATTCGCGGCGACGTTGAAGGCGGCGGAATCGAAGTTCACCAGCGCGATCGGCGTCAGCTTCTCATAGGTGAAGGGTGCGGTGTTCGACCAGTAGAAGGTCGTGACCTCGGCCGTGGCGAGGCCGATCGTGTAGCCGTCCGGCTTGGCGTTGACGATCTCGGTATGGCCGACCACGCCGCCGCCGCCCGTGCGGTTGACGACGTTGACCGGCTTGCCGAGTTCCTTCTCCAGCCCGGCCGCGAGGATGCGCGCGACCGCGTCGGTGCCACCGCCGGCGGCCCAGGGCACGACCAGGGTGATCGGGCGCTCCGGCCAGGCGGCGAAGGCGGGAACGGACACCGCCGCGACGGCGGCGGCGAGCAGCAGCTTTGCAAGTTTCATGGCGTTTCTCCCGGTACGGCTTTTTTGTTTGGGATGGTTCCTCCCGCCAGAGCGGGGTTGGAAAGCATGTGGCGGCGCGTGTAGCCGAGGACGCGACGCATCGCCTGATGGGCCCGCTCGGCATCGCCTTCGGCGATCGCATCGACGACCGCGGCATGGTTGGCGAGGTTGCCGGCGAAGACATCGACGGTGAAATCGAACATTGCGCTCAGGATCGTATCGATTGCGCCGCGAAAGCTGCGCAGGATCGGGTTGTTGGTGGCGTCGAGGATCGCGAGATGGAAGCGCTTGTCGGCGGCAATGGCAGCCTGCGGATCGTCCTGGTCGGCCTCCATGGCGGCCAGCGCCGCGCGGATGCGGGCAAGGTCCTCGGGCGTCGCGCGGATGGCCGCCAGCGCAGCCGCTTCCGGCTCGATAATCTCACGCGTCTCCTCCAGAGCGAGCAGCAAAGCGCGGTCGAGCCCATCCTCGCTGCGCATCCAGCCGAGCACCTCGCGGTCGAGCAAGGTCCAGTCATGTTGCGGGCGAACCTGCGTGCCATGGCGCGGGCGCACGGTGAGCAGGCCCTTGGCGACCAGGATCTTCACGGCCTCGCGGACGACACTGCGGCCCGCGCCGTAGCGCTCGGCCAGCTCCGGCTCCGGCGGCAGCACCGTGCCCGCAGCGATCTCGCCACGCACGATCGCGGCGCCGAGCGCTGCAACCATCGTGCCGATCTTTCCTGGCTTGCTGCCCCGCGCCATGCCCGTTTTCTCTCCCGCGGCGGGAAACTGTCACGTCCGGGGCTTGCGCGCAAGCATTCATCTGATGTTTAACATCTGATCATTGAAGCGAGGTGCGATCATGACGACTGAGACCGCGTTCACCGGCATCCATGCGATCCTCTATGCGCTGTTCGATGCGCAGGAGCGGCTCGACCGGGAGGCGATGCGGCGGCAGGTCGAAATCTGCCTGGAGCATGGCGCCCATGGCATCGCCGCGCTTGGCCTGGCGACCGAGGTCTCCAAGCTGACCGTGCCGGAGCGGCGCACGGTGATGGAGTGGACCTCCGAGGATGTCGGCGGACGCAAGCCGCTCGGCTTCACCATCTACGGGACCTCGGTCGGCGAGCAGATCGAGCTGGTTCGCGCGGCGGAGGCGGCGAAGGCCGACTGGGTCATCCTGCAGCCGCCCATGGTCGGCAGCTTTGCAGCGAATGAGTACATCCGCTTCTTCGGCCGGGTCGCGGACGCGACGCACCTGCCCGTCGCGATCCAGAACGCGCCGGCCTATATGGGCCGCGGCCTGTCGGCGGAGGATATCCGCAGCCTCGTCGCCCAGCATCCCAACATCAAGCTGGTGAAGGGCGAGGGACCGGCGACCGAGATCCGGCAATTGATCGAAACCACCGAAGGCCGGCTGCCGGTGATGAACGGGCGCGGCGGGCTCGAGCTGATCGAGAACCTGCGCGCCGGCTGCGTCGGCATGATCCTCGCGCCCGAACTGATCGACCTTACGGTCAAGGTCTATGACAGCTTCATCTCCGGCGACGAGGCTGAGGCGGAGCGCATCTACCGCGAGGTGCTGCCGGTGATCGTCTTCATCATGCAGTCGCTGGAGAGCCTGATCTGCTACGGCAAGCGCATCTACGGCGCGCGCGCCGGCGTCACGATCCACGATCGCGCCCCCGCGATGCGCCCGACTGCGTTCGGCGAGGCGCTGGTTGCCGATCATGCCGCCAGGCTCGGCCGTTTTCCCGCCCTTTGACCCAAACGAGCGGGCTTCCCGAGGAGCGAAGGTTGCGTGTCCCGATGCCGACCGGGGGAAGGGGAACAGGTCGGCAGTTGCACATTAGAGATCATATAAAGTACTGTTTTTATTGACTTTCTTTCCTCTGACGCTTCATTGCGCTGCAACGCGCCGTCGTGGCGCAGCGTCATGAGGGAAGATGTCGGACAGCGCGCTCAGCGTCGCCGCTCTCTACGCAGCCGAGCAGGACAGGCTCCGGCGGCGGCTGATCGGGCGCGGGCTCAGCGCCCAGCAGGCGGCCGATGCGGTGCAGGAGCTGTTCCTGCGGCTGCTGAAGACGCCCCGCTCCGATGTCCACGATGCGAGCGCCTACCTCAGCCGCGCGGCCGACAGCATCGCGATCGACCATTGGCGGCGCGAGCAACGCGCGAGCCGCCTGTTCGAGGCAGAGCCACCGGATGCGCTTACGATCGCCGATCCCGCTCCGTCGGCCGAGGCCCGGCTCGTCGAACGCGACAAGGCCCGGGACCTCGAACAGGCGCTCGCCGCCCTGCCGCCGCGTTGTCGCGAGGTGCTGCTGCTGCACAAGTTCGAGGAGCTCAGCTATGCCGAGATCGCGCAGCGCCTCGGCATCTCCCGCAACACCGTCATGGTCCATCTCGCCAACGCGATGACCTTGCTGCGGAAGCAGATGCGCGAGAAAAATCGCGCCGGCGCTAATTAGTTTTCCGCTCGGGATCGTCTACACAACAGGGCGGCCGACGGGCCGAGAGATGGAGCATTGGCGCGCATGCGTCTGCGAAAACCGGCATTGCGGCTCGGGCCGACGCGCTGATGGACACGGGCCCCACTGGCACCGTCGACGACGAAGCGGTCGCCTGGTTCGTCAGGCTGCGCGATGAGGAGGCGTCCGAATCGGACAGGGCCGCCTTTGCCGTCTGGCTTGCGGCCAATCCCGCGCACGATCAGGCCTGGCGCGAGCTCGAAGCCATTTGGGGGGCATTGGACCAGGTCGCCGCGTCGAAGTCGGCGACCGCCACGCCGACCGTTGTCGCGCTCGACGCTGCCCGGCATCGGCCCCGCTTGTCATGGCGGCCGATGGCTGCTGCCGCGATGGTCCTGCTGGCCGTGACCGCCGCCTGGCGCTTGTCGCCAGCCGGCTTGCTCTCCGACCATCGCACCGGCATCGGCGAGCGCCGCATCATCGCATTGGCGGATGGCTCGCGGGTCGAGCTCGGCCCGGCGAGCGCGATCGATGTTGAGCTCACCGGAACCCGGCGAAGCGTCAGGCTGGTCGCGGGCGAAGCTTTCTTCACGGTGGCCAGGGACACGGCCCGGCCATTCGTCGTCAGCGCCGGCCAGGGCGAGATCGCCGTACTCGGCACCGCCTTCGATGTGAAGATCGGCCAGAGCGAGGCGGTCTCGGTCGTCGTCACCGAGAGCAAGGTCGCCGTCAGCGCAGCCGGCAGCCAGGCGGTCGGCGTCATCGCTGGCCAGGAGGTCAGCTATGACCGCAACGGCGTGTCGACCGTACGGCCCGCCGATCTCGACGCAGCCCAGGCCTGGCGGCAGGACCAACTCGTCTTCCACGATGCGCCTCTCGACGCGGTGCTGGGCGAGCTGCGCCGCTATCGTGGCGGCACGATCCAGCTGCTCGGTGGCGAACTCGGCAAGCGGCGGATTACCGCCGTCTTCGATGCGAAGCGGCCCGATGCCGCGCTCGAGACGATCGCCCGCAATCTCGACTTGCGACTGGTTCGCGCAAGCGACTATTTCGCCGCGCTCGTCGCCTGGTGAAGAAAAATCGCGCCACCATCTAATTAGTTTTCGCCCCGCGAGCGTCTTCCCAAGCATGGGAGCGCCAGAACGGCGCTTCGCGTGATCGCGGACAGGGGCATCGGACGATGAAGAGCGGGAACAGGGTCGGACAGCGGGCGGTCCGGCCGGCGATGATGGCTGCGCTGTTGGCGAGCACGGCGCTCGGCTGTTTCGCCACGCAGCCGGTGGTCGCCCAAACGCCGGCGGCGACGAGCGCTGCGATCAACATCCCCGCCCAGGCGCTCTCTTCGGCGCTGATCGCCTTCTCGCGCCAGACCCGGATCGAGATCTTCGTTGCGTCCTCGCTGGCCTCCGGCAAGCGCTCCAGCGTGGTCTCGGGCGCGCTGGCACCGGAAGCGGCCTTGCAGCGGCTGCTCGCCGGCACCGGCCTGACCTATCGCTTCACGGGCGCGCGCTCGATCACCGTCGAGGCTCCGGCGCGCGCCGGCGCGACCGGCGCCGTGCCTGCCGGTGCGATCCCGCTCGACGAGGTGGTTGTGGAGGGCGCACGCGGGCTGCCGCCGCCGACCGGAACCATCGGCCAGCCCCCAGTTCCTTACGCCGGCGGCCAGGTCGGAACCGGGACCCGGGTCGGTCTCCTCGGAAACCGCTCCGTCCTGACTACGCCCTTCAACGTCACCGGCTACACGGCGAAGCTGATCCAGGACCAGCAGGCACGGTCGCTCGCCGACGTCGTGCAGAACGATCCGTCGGTACGCAACGACGCCCCGCCGTTCAGCGAGCGGGATTCGTTCTTCATTCGCGGTTTCTCGGTCGTCAATCTCGACACGGCCTTTGACGGCCTCGCCTACATCGCCAATCCGCGACGCAGCGTTGTCGAAGGCATTGAGCGCGTCGAGATCCTGAAGGGCCCGACCGCCCTGCTCAATGGCGGGATCGCCCGCATCGGCGGCACGATCAACCTCATTCCCAAGCGCGCCTTCGACGAGCCCCTGACGCGCCTGACGACGACCTATCTCAGCGATGCGCAATTGTGGACGCAGGTCGACATTGGCCGCCGCTTTGGCGTGTCCAAGGAATGGGGTGTCCGCTTCAACGGCTCTTACCGGAAGGGCGATACGCCGCTCGACAAGAACGCCATCGAGGTCGGCAACCTCTCGCTTGGCCTCGACTATCGCGGCGATCGTTTCCGCGCCTCGTTCGACCTTGCCCACTCCACCCAGAACGTCACCGCGCCGACATCGCTGTTCAACGCGGCGGCTGCGAACATCGCGATACCCAGGGCTCCGAACGGGCGCCGGAACACCTCGAGCTCACTCGAATATAATGACAGCCGCTACAACATGGCTGCTGGCCGCGTCGAATTCGATATCCTGCCTGACACGACGATCTACGCCGCTGCGGGTGCGAGCCGGTATCTCGAGGACTTCCTGTCCTCGTCCTACCAGATCACTGGGATAGATGGCCGCGCCACCAACAGCCTGGCCATCATGCCGCTTGAGTTGCAGGGCTATTCGGGCGAGGTCGGCCTGCGCTCGAAATTCCAGACCGGGTTCATCGACCATCAGATCAACATCTCCGCGTCCCAGTCGATCAACGAGAACTATTCGCGCGGATTCTTCCCGCCGGCGCTGCCGACCTACCAGACCAACATCTACGCCCCGGTCCATCTGCCGCGCGATTCCGTCAGCACCTTCGGCTTTCCGCGCTCCAGCCGGCAGCCGCTCTTCACCAAGCTGACGCTGCGCAGCCTGGCGGTGGCCGATACGCTCTCGATCGCCGGAGACCGGATTCAGGTGACGGTCGGCGGACGCTATCAGGACATCGATCTGCAGAGCTACGTCACGCGCCCCGTCGCCACCCGGGGCTCCCTCGCCTCGACCTATAAGGAGGGCCGGTTCAGCCCCGCGATCGCGGCGGTCGTGCGCCCGACCGACAAGCTCTCGATCTACGCCAACTACATCGAAGGCCTGACCGAAGGGCCGAGCGCCCCGGCCACCGCCATCAACTCCAGCGAGGTTTTCGCCCCCGTCGTCAACAAGCAGACCGAGGTCGGCGTCAAATACGATTTCGGCACCGTAGCCGTCACGGCCTCGCTGTTCGAAATCCGTCAGCCGAACGCCTATACCGACCCCGCGACGAACCGCTTCTCCGTCAGCGGCCTCCAGGTCAATCGTGGCGCTGAGTTCACGGTGTTCGGCGAGCCTTTCGAGGGCGTGAGATTGCTCGGCGGCGTCACCTTCATGGACGCAGAGCTCGCCGACACGGCCGGCGGCCGCTTCAACGGCAAGACCGCGCCGGGCATCCCGACCACGGCGATCAACCTCTATGGCGAGTACGATCTGCCCTGGGTGCGCGGACTCACCTTCACCGGCCGGATGATCTACACGAGCAAGATGTTCTACGATCAGGCGAACACGCAGTCGGTCCCCGACTGGACGCGCTTCGACCTTGGCCTGCGCTATGCCTTCACCGGCCCGGCCGGCAAGCCCGTGGTGCTCAGGGCCAGTGTCGAGAACGTCTTCGACAAGACCTATTGGGCCTCCGCAGCGCGCGGCTTCCTGGCGGTCGGAGCACCCCGGACCTATGTGCTCTCCGCCCAGGTCGACTTCTAGCCGTTCGCCTCAAACCACATCGGGTTCCCAACGCATGTTGCGCGCCGTCCTGTTCAGCCTGTCGCTCCTGATCCCTTCCGCCATGGCGGTGGCGAAGCAGGTGACCGACCTCGCGGGCAGGACGGTGACGGTTCCCGACAAGGTCGAGCGCATCATCATCGGCGAGGGCCGCTATGTCCCGGCTCTCGCCATTCTCGACCGCGACGATCCGGTTGGCCGCCTGGTCGGCATGATGGGTGATTACGAGGCCGTCGATCCGGCGAGCTATGCCCGCTATCGCGAGCGTTTCCCGAAGATCGCCGAGATCGCCCGGATCGGCCGCGCCGCCAAGGAAAGCTTCAGCCTGGAGAAGGCGATCGCGCTGAAACCGCAGGTCGCGATCTTCGGGCTCGGCGGGCACGGCCCCGATACGCGCTCCGGCGAGGTGATCGCAGCGCTGGAGAAGACCGGCACGGCGATCATTTTCATCGATTTCCGCAGCGATCCCCTGATCAACACGCCGAGATCGCTGGAACTGCTCGGCCAGGTGCTCGGCCGCGAGAAGGAAGCGGCCGAATTTCTCGCGGTCTGGCGCGCCGCGCTGGCCGAGGTCGAGGACCGGCTGAAGCAGGCGAAGCCGGCACCTGTCGGCGTCTTCGTAGAAAGCCGCGTCGGACTCGATGCAAGCTGCTGCGAGACGATGACACGCGGCATGATCGGCCGCTTCGTCACCGCGGCCGGCGGCTTCAACGTCGCCGAGGCGATGGTGCCGGGCGAGGCCGGCACGGTCAGCCTGGAATGGCTGATAGCCCATCCGCCGCAGATCTATGTCGGCACCGCCATCGGTGGCGCGGCCTCGGCCGACAGCAAGCCTTGGCTCGCACTCGGCGCGGGCGTCTCGGCCGAGACCGCGCAGGCGAGCCTCAAACGTTCCATGGCCCGCAACGGCATCGCCCAGCTCGACGCGGTCCGCGCCGGCCGCGCGCATGCGGTCTGGCACCATTTCTACAATTCGCCGTTCAACGTGGCGGCAGTGCAGGCTTTCGCTAGATGGTTGCATCCGGCACTCTTCGCCGATCTCGACCCCGACGGATTACTGCGCCGGCTGCACGAGCGCTTCCAGCCCTTCCCCCTCGACGGTGTCTACTGGACCTCATTGCCATGACCGACATGCCCACCACGCCCGCATCACGCCCGGCCCTCGAAGAATGGAACCTGTCCGTCGTCGAGGCCTTCGACGTCGAGCCGCGGCTCCGGCGCGTCGTCTTCACCGCCGATACGCTCGACCAGCTCGATTATCGGCCGGGCCAGGCGCTGGTCCTGCGCATGCCGCTGCCGGAGGGCGGCACCGGCCGGCGCGACTATACTATCCGCTCGCTCGATCGCGAGGCGAAGCGGCTCGCCATCGATTTCGTCCTGCACGGCTCGACCCCGGCGCCGAGCTGGGCGCGTGCGGTGCAGGCGGGCCACACGCTGCTCGCGCTTGGCCCGCGCGGCCGCAGCGTGATCGCGCCGAAGGCCGACTGGCACCTGTTCTGCGTCGACGAGACCGGCATGCCGGCCTTGCGCCATATGCTCGAGACAGTCCCCGCCGGCACAGTCGTCCACGCGCTGATCGAGACCGCGTCGTCCGAGGACGAAACCGCGATCGAGACCGCCGCGACCTTGACCAGTCGCTGGCTCGCGCGCGGCGACATCCCGGCCGGGCCGAACGCGCTGGTGCTGGAAGCCCTGCGCGCGCTGCCGCTCCTTGCCGGCAAGGGCCAAGCCTACCTGATGGGCGAGACCAGCAATGTCCGCTCCTGGCGGCATCATCTCGTGCAAGCGGGACTGCCGAAGACCGCGATCGCCTCGGAAGGCTATTGGCGGCCGGGCCGCATCGGCGGCCACGACCATGTCGACGATTGATCTTGCAAGGAACTTGGCTCTGAGCGCTAGAATCGTTCGCTCGGCAGGAAAGGCGAATACTTTTCTCGTGATCGGAATTATTCCATTTCCGATCTTCTGAGTGCGTATTGTCTACGTCGGCGATCGCATTGTATTTTTGGGCCATCTCTTTTCAGGGCCCACGATGACGTTCAGCATCCTCGGACAATCGGCAATCAGCGATGGCGCCCTCCACGCCTGCGGCCAGATCACCTATGAGGATATCTTCCCAATCTACTGAAATCGATCTCCAATGAATGTGTGGAATAGGTCTCCATGTAACATCGGAAGGTTGGGTATGGAGGTCTCATCCTACTGATTTGTATGAATTTCTTACTTCGGAGACTGGGCGCTCGGAGGCCGTTGGTCAGGGGAGATTGTCCCGCAGGAAAATATCGATGCCGATGCGCTCCTGGTCCGGAAATAGCGGATCACCCGAGCAATAGGCGAGAAGGACGCGCGCGGCCGAGCGCGCCTCGTGGCCGGGGTTCTGGCTGATGATCGCGTCGACCTCGCCGCGCAGCAGGAAGCGACGGGTGTGTGCGGTGAGTTCATGGGCGATCCAGACGATCGCAGCGCCGCGGCCCGCTTCGTCCAGCGCAGCGGCAACGCCGCGATTGCCGGCGCCGACATTGTAGAGTCCGATGAGATCGCGCTTCTCGCGCAACAGCGCCGCAGTGGCGCGATAGGTGAGGTCGTTGTCGTCCCGCCCCTCGACCGCCGGGAGGACGGTGAGCTGCGGGTATTCGACGGTCAGGACCTGATTGAAGCCGAACTGGCGCTCGGCATGGTCGCGCAGCGCCAGCGATCCGGCGATCACGCCGACCGCCCCCGATCTGCCTTGCAGGAAACGGCCCATCAAGGTTGCGGCTGTGCGCCCGGCGGCGGGGTTGTCGATGCCGACATAGTGCAGGCGCCTGGCGCTCGGTACGTCGGACACCAGCGTGACGACCGGAATGCCGCGTTCTGCCAGATCGTCGATTGCGGCGCGTATCCGCGGATGGTCCAGGGCGATGGTCGCTACGCCCGCATAGCCGGGAAGGACCGCCTCCAGCGCCCGGGCCAGTGCATCCGGGTCGAACACATCGACGTGCTGCACGTCTATGACTGCGCGCTGGCTGGCGAGCCAGTCGGCGGTGCGAGCGACCTGCTCGGCCAGCAAGGTCATGAAGCTGTTGGCGCCAGACGGCAGGATGAACAGGAAGCGGAAGCTCTGGTTGCGAGCGAGGCGGGCAGCGGCCGGATCGGCGCGGTAGCCGAGGCGCGCGACGGCAGCCTCGACGCGCGCGATCGTCTTGTCGCGCACGCCGTCACGACGGTTGACGACCCGATCGGCCGTCGCGAGCGAGACGCCCGCTTCGCGTGCGACATCTTCAAGCGTCGCCCGGCTCGCGAACCGTGTTTCGCTGTTTGCCATCAGCGCGCCGCCCAGAGCATCCCGCGCGTCATCATGGTGCGGATTTCCGGCACGTCGAGTTCATAGGCGCGGTGGCCGAGAGAGCAGTAGAAGACGCGGCCGCCGCCGTAACGCTTTTTCCAGACCACCGGCATCTCGACGCCCTCAATCCAGGCGGCGTGATCGCCGTTGAATCGCGTCGTGGCGAGTACCTCATTGGCCGGATCGACATGCATGTAGTACTGCTCCGAGCGATGCTCGAACCCGGCGATCCCCGCCATGATCGGGTCGTCGGGCCGGGTGATCTCGACCTTGTAGTCGATGATGTTGCCGGGATGGGCAACCCACTGCCCGCCGCACATGAACTGGTAGTCCACAGACTCCCGGAAGGCATCGCACATGCCGCCGTGATGGCCGGCGAGCCCGACCCCGCCACGCACTGCCTCGCACAGGGCCAACGCCTCGGGCTTCTCGATCTTCGACATCGTATAGATCGGGACGATCAGCGAGAGATCGCGGATCGTCGGATCGAGGAAGGCGGAGGTCTGCGTCTCGACGCGGACCTCGAAGCCCTCCGCCTTCAGCCAGCCCCGCATCATCGAGGCGCACAGATCGGGGTCATGCCCCGCCCAGCCGCCCCACACGATCATTGCCTTGCGCATGCCCGTCATCCCCTCGCTCAGTCGATCTGGCCGATTTCGCGTCCCGCAGGCAGGGCAGCGGGCCGCTCGACGCGACTCTCGATCTTGATCCGCCGGCCTTCGTCGGCCGAGGTCTGGAAGGCTTCCATGACTTCCAGCACGTGGAAGGCGAGGGCGCCGCTGGCCCGGTGCGGCCGGTCGGTGACGAGCGCGGTCGCCAGATCGGCGACGCCGATCGAGCGGAACTCGCCATCGGCATGGCCATGGCTGAGCGCGACGCTCTCCCATTCGCCGCGCGGCTTGGCCAGCTTGACCTCGCCGCCGAACTTGTTCGGATCGGGCACCAGCATCGCCGCCTTGTCGCCATAGATCTCGATTGGCGCATGGGCATGCTTGGGCACGTCGAAGCTCATCGTGATCGAGACCACCGCGCCGCTCTCGAACTCAAGCGTGCCGGCGACATGGGTCTGGACCTCGACCGGGACCAGGGTGCCGTTCATCGGCTGGCTGGTGACGAGCCGCTCCGAGCGTGGCCGCGCGGTCGAGCCCATGACGGAGGCGACCGGCCCGAGCAATTGCACGAGATCGGTTATGTAGTAGGGGCCCATGTCCAGCATCGGTCCGCCGCCGCGCAGGTAATAAAAACCGGGTGCCGGATGCCAGCTCTCATGGCCGGGGCAGCCGAAGAAGACGCTGCCTGCCACCGGCGTGCCGATGGCGCCGTCGTCGATCAGCTTCCGCGCCGTCTGGTGGCCACCGCCGAGGAAAGTGTCGGGCGCGCAGCCGACGCGCAGGTTCTTCTGCGCGGCAAGGTCCATCACCTTGCGGGCCTCGCCCGTGTTGATGCCGAGTGGCTTTTCGGAATGGACATGCTTGCCGGCATTGAGCACGGCGAGGCTGACATCGGTATGGGCGAGCGGCACGGTGAGGTTGACGACGATCTCGATATCGTCGCGCTTCAGCATCAGGTCGACGCGCAGGCCCGGCACGCCGAATTCGGCGCCGCGCTTTTCGGCTGCCGCGCTGCGCATGTCGGCGACGGCCTTGAGCTCGAGGACGGGGAAGCGCTGCATCGCTTCGAGATATTTCGTGCTGATGTTGCCGCAGCCGATGACGCCGATTCCGACCTTGCGCATGCTTGTCTCCGTTATTGACCGAGGCCCGTCCGCCAGGCGGCTCACCCCTTGACCGCCCCGGCGGTCAGGCCGGCGACGATGTGTTTCTGGGCGATGATGAAGAGCAGGATCGTCGGCAGCAGGGTCAGGGTGATGAACGCCAGGATCAGGTGCCACTCCGACGAGAATTCGCCCTGGTAGATCATGATGCCGAGAGGCCAGGGATAGAGCGCTTCCGAGTTCAGCATCACCAGCGGCAGCAGATAGCTGTTCCAGCTGTGGACGAAGGAGATCGTGCCGACGGTCGCCAGGATCGGCCGCGACAGCGGCAACGTCACATGGCGGAAGAATTCGGCGTAGCTGCAGCCGTCGACCAGCGCCGCTTCGAGCAGCTCGTGCGGCAGGTCCTTGAAGAAGCGCCGCAGCAAAAGGATGCTCATCGCCAGCCCGAAGGCGACCTGCGGCAGCGCAACGCCGAGATAGCTGTCGAGCAAGCCGAGATCGCGCACCTTGATGAACAGTGGCAGGATCGCCGTCGCGGCCGGGAACAGCAGCCCCATGGTCAGATAGCTCAGCAGCATCGAGCTGCCGAAGAAATGGATATGGGCGAAGACGAAGGCCGCCATCGAGGCGACGATCAGGGTGAGCACCACCGTCAGGCTGGAGATGACCAGCGAGTTCCACAGCATCTGCCAGTAGCGGCTTGAGAACAGGATGTCGGTATAGTTCTGCCACTCCCAGGTCTGCGGCAGGCCGAAGGGATTCGTGCGCAGTTCGCCCAGCGTCTTGAATCCGCCGAGCAGGGTCGCCAGCAGCGGCACGGCCACGAAGGCGGCGACCAAAGCCAGGAACAGGCCCTTGTAGACCGGCACGAGGTCGAGCGGCCGGCGGCCGGCGGCGATGGCGTCACTCATTGCGCATGAACCAGCGTTTATAGGTGAAGGCGAAGGTCACGCAGATCACGAACAGGATCACGCCGATCGCGCTGCCATAGCCGACCCGCATGCGGGAGATGCCGTGGTTGTAGAGAAAGCTGACTATGGTGTTGGAGGAGTCGGCCGGCCCGCCGCGGGTCAGCGGCATCACCAGGTCGAAAAGCTGCAGCGATCCGACAACCGCGAAGAACACCGAGAGCCGGATCGTCGGATAGAGCAGCGGGATCACGACGTGGCGCAGCACCTGCCAGCGCGAGGCACCGTCGATCCGCGCCGCCTCGATCAGGTTCTTGTCCATGCCCTGCAACGCGGCGATGAACAGCATCATGTGGAAGCCGAAATACTTCCAGACAACGACGATCAGGATTGCCAGCATCGAGGTCTGCGTCGAGGCGAGCAGATGCGGCGCCTCGGCGCCGAACGCCCGGTAGATCGAGGCCAGAAGGCCGTAATTGCCATCGTAGATGAAGCTGAAGATCAGCCCGGTCGCGACCTCGGCCAGCACATAGGGCAGGAAGAACAGCATCCGCAGCGCGACCGAGCCGCGAAAGCGCTCGGCAAGGATCAGCGCCAGCGTCAGTGCGAGCGGCAACTGGATCACCAGCGAGACCGCGATGATCAGCAGGTTGTTGCGGAAGGCCGTGCCGAAGCCGCGGGAATCGAAGACGAAATAGTAGTTGTCGAGGCCGATCCAGCGCGTCGGCTTGCCGAAGCCGTTCCAGTTGAAGCCGGAATACCAGGCCGCTTCGCCGATCGGCAGCACGACGAAGATCGTGAACAGCAGCAGCGCCGGCGGCAGGAAGATCAGCAGCGTCGCAAGCCGCGGGTCGAGGCGGCGGCTGCGCCGCCGGGTCGCCATTGTCGCCGGGCGAGGGTGGTCGCGCATGGCGAGGACATGGCCGCGTTCGCTCATGGGTCCAGCTCCAGGGAATGATCGAGCGCGGCCGTCTTCGTCAGTTGCCCTGCTTGTAGGCGTCCTGGATCGCCTTGGCCGCCTGCTTCGGCGTCATCGAGCCTCCGGCGATCTCGGCGGTGGCGTCGTTGACGACCCGGCCGACCGAGGGGCCGAGATCCTGGTCGTAGAAGTTCTGGTGGTAGTTCGAGGCTGCGATGTTCTTGGCGACGTTCTGCATGAAGGCGGCACTCAGCGCCGCTTCAGCGCCCTTATAGGTCGGGATGATGAAGTTCTGGGCCGCGAGGGCGCGCTGGACCTCGTCAGAAACGAAGAATTTCAGGAAGGCGACCGCCTCTTTCGGCGCCCCCTTGGTCACCAGCCAGCCATTGACGCCGCCGAGCGTGTCGGTGAGCTGACCCTTGCCGCCAGCCGGCATCGGAAAGTCGATCCAGCCGAGCTTGTCCTCGGCTACGCCCTTCTTGTCGGCGGCGAGGGCGCGCTGCGTCGCCGAATGATGCGAGATGGCGAGATTCATCGCCGCCTTGCCGTCGCCGAAGAAGCCGAGCGCCTGCTGGTTCTTGAAGCCAAGGAAGCCGGTCTGGAACGGTTCGAGGTCGACAAGCTGTTTCATCAGCTCACCTGCCTTTTGGAAGGTCTCGCCCTCGAAGCCGCCGTTCTGGCCCTTCAGCGCTGCCTCGAAGGCGGGCTTGCCGCCGAGACGGACGGCGAGATGGGTCCAGTAGAAGTGCAGCGGCCACTTGTCGCCGCCACCGACCGCGATCGGCGTCACGCCGGCCGCTTTCAGCTTCTTCACAGCGTCGAGCAGATCGTCCCAGCTCTTGACCTTGCTGCCGTCGACGCCGGCCTTGGCGAACAGGTCCTTGTTGTACATGAACCCGACCTGCGAGACGTTATACGGCAGGCCGTAGAGCTTGCCATCGACGGTGAACGCCTCGACCGCGCCGCCCGAGAGCTTGCCCTTGTAGTCGCCAATGCCGGTGCTGATGTCGTCGAGCACGCCGGCCTCGACCTGCGCCTTCAGCACGCCACCGGCCCAGGAGTAGAGGATGTGGGGCCGGTCGCGCGATTGCAGGATCGTCGGCAGCTTGGCCTTGTAGGCCTCGTTCTCGAGGAACTGCATCTCGACCTTCACGCCGGCATTCTGCGCTTCGAATCTGCGCGCGACTTCCTCCCAGATCTTCACCTGGGTCGGGTTCTGCTCGATGTGGAGCCATTTGACCGTGGTCTGGGCCGTGGCCGTGCCGGCGGCGAGCAGCAGTCCGGCGGCGCCGAGTGCGAGCGTCCTCAGATATCCCATGCTGTCCTCCCGTTCCCGCGCTCTGGTCGGCGGGTTGACGAAAGACTAACTCAAATTCTGAGGTGCGCAACTCAGAATTTGCCGTATATGATCGATGCTGGGCGCAGGAAGATCTCATGCGTCCTGCGAGCGACGACGGAGTGGATGATGGCTGCGGTATATCCAGACCTTGCCGGCAAGGTCGTTCTCATCACTGGCGGGGCTTCGGGTATCGGCGCTGCGATCTCTCGCCGCTTTGCCGAGCAGGGGTCGACCGTGATCCTGCTCGACATCCAACGCGCGGCTGGCGAGACCCTGGCTGCCGAGCTGACGGCCGCCGGCCGCTCCGCCCATTTCTACGCGGTCGACCTGACCGACATTCCGGCGCTGCGGGCCGGCGTCGAGCGCGCACGCGTTGCACATGGGCCTATCCAGATCCTGATCAACAATGCGGCGCATGATGAGCGCCACCGGACCGAGACGGTGACGCCGGAATATTGGGACGACCGGATCGCGGTCAACCTGAAGCACCAGTTCTTCGCCGCGCAGGCCGTCCTGCCCGATATGAAGGCGGCCAATGGCGGCGCCATCGTCAATTTCGGCTCGACATCGTGGATGGCTGGCCAAGGCGGCATGGCGGCCTATACGGCCAGCAAATCCGGCGTGATCGGTCTTACACGGTCGCTGGCGCGCGACTACGGCCCCTACAACATCCGCGTCAACGCGATCGCGCCCGGCTGGATCATGACCGAACGGCAGATCGAGAAATGGCTTACGCCTGAGGGGGAGGAGGAGTTGATGCGGCGGCAATGCATCAAGCGCCGTCTGGAGCCCGACGAGGTCGCGCGCGTTACCCTATTCCTGGCCTCGCAGGAGGCTTCGGCCTGCACGGCGCAGCATTACATTGTCGACGGTGGGTGGGTTTAGGCCGCAGGCAAAACAATCTCATCGGCGTCATGAGCGGGACCTTCAGCGCTCGCCTTGACTACTGACCCATCTGTTCCGCGCCCGCGGTGCAAAAGGTGTTTTTCAAATTGGCTCACATAGGCAGCTAGAGGTGCGACTTCCGCTCCCTATACAGAGCGTTTCGGATGAAAACGGGCAGGATCTGGTTACCGAGAAGCCATCTTCTACGGTTTGCTTCGAGACGATTGCCTAACGTGCGGAATGGGGGCGCCTTCGGCTCTGATGTCGAGTTTAGACGACTGCTCGCGGCGCCCGGTCCATGACGTCGCGCAGCATATCGACGTCTCCGAAGCCGTGATCCATGTCGCAACGGTCAGCCTCTTATGTCGTACCAGCCACCGAGCTTGATCTCAGCCGGGCCTTCAGGCGGCCGAGGCGCCCTGGCGTCAGGGAACGAGGCCCGGGGGCAGCGGCGGCTGCGCATTAAGCAGCGTGATCGTCACCCGTCGGTTCGGCGGGATGTAGGGATTGTCGGGGAAGAGCGGCTCGGTGTCGGCGCGTCCGATCACGGACGTGAAGCGGTCGTTGGGGAGTCCGGCACCCGACAGGATCTCGCGCACGGAGAGCGCGCGCCCGGTGGTGAGGCTCCAGGAACCGACGGCCGGCACGGAGCCTGGGCGCGCGGCGGCCGTGTGGCCGGCGACCGACAGCTGGTTGGGCAGCCGGCGCAGGGTGGGCGTGAGCGCCTCCAGGACGCGACGGGTGCGCTCGTAGGGGTCGACGGAGCCCTCTGGGAACATGGAGCGGCCGTTATCGTCCACGAGGGAAACGTTCACCCCCTCCTTGGTCTGTTCGATCACGATATTGCGCGAAAGCTCGGCAATTTCAGGCATGCTCTGGAGCGCCTGCCGAAGGCTGGCTATGGCGCTGTAGTTGGTCTGCACGCTGGCGGCCCGGCGGCTGTCCTCGCGGTCGCTGGCGCCGCTCGAGCTGGTCAGGCGCGCTTTGTCGTCCTGCCCGGTCGTGCCCTTCGCCGATTCGCGGGGCGCCGACGCCTTGTTGCCTGACTTGTCCAGGGCAGTGCCCATCAGGATGCCGCCAGCGCCACTGGTGCCCGGGCTCAGAGCGGACGTCGGCGCGAAGTATTCTGCCAGGCCGTCCTTCTGCTCCTGCGTCGTCATGCTGATCAGCCACATCAGCAGGAAGAACGCCATCATGGCGGTCACGAAGTCCGCATAGGCGATCTTCCAGGCCCCGCCATGGTGCGCATGACCGGCCTTCTTGACCTTCTTGATGATGATCGGCTGGGTGGGCTTGGCCATCGAGTCCCTACTGAAAAATGGGTCAGGTGCTGGCGGGCAGAGCCGCGGTTGCCGCTTCCACTTCGGCGAAGGTCGGGCGAACGTCGCTCATCAGAGCCTTGCGGGCAAATTCCACCGCCATCACCGGCGGCTGGCCGCTGATATGGGCGAGGAGGCCCGCCTTGAGTGACAGGAAATATTTGGCTTCCGCCTCGAAGGTGCTCTTGAGCGACGCCGCCATGGGCGCGAAGAAGCCGTAGGCGACGAAGACGCCGAAGAAGGTGCCGACGAGCGCGCCGCCGATCAGATGCCCCAGCACCTCCGGCGGCTCCTTGATCGCCCCCATCGTCTTGATCACGCCGAGCACGGCGGCGACGATGCCGAGCGCCGGTGTTCCGTCGGCAATCGACTGCATGGCCGAAACGAGACGCTCCTGCTCCTGGTGGTGCGTCTCCAGTTCCTCATCCATGAGAGCATCGATCTCGTGGGCGTTGTTGGCGCCCAGCGTCAACATGCGCATGTAGTCGCAGACGAACTCGACCGCATGATGGTTCGCAGCAAACGTCGGGAAGGCATTGAACAGCGTCGACTCGCTCGGATTTTCAATGTGCTGCTCGACCGCGAGCATGCCCTTCTGCTTCACGAGCTTGTACAATGAATACTGCATCCCCAGCAGCTCGACATAGCATTCCTGCTTGTACTTGGAGCCCTTCACGATCGTGCCGAGCATGGAAGGCACGGCCTTGAGCACCGGCGCGGGGTTGCCGATGATGAAGGCACCGATCGCCGCACCGAGGATGATGACGAACTCGAACGGCTGCCAGAGGACCTCGAGGTGGCCACCCATAGCCGCGTAACTGCCGAAGACGCAGACGAAGACGATGATTGCGCCGACGATCAGCCGCATGATTTGCCACCCTCGCGCCGCAGCAGGGACAGCCCGCGCGAAGCCACTAACTAGTCCGACGAAATGACTGATTAAGGTTAAGAGCGAGTTTATGGCCGGGCGCGCGCAGGCTTGTAACCGTCGTCCTCCGGCCGCGGCTTGAGGCTTGGAGCTCAAGGCGGCAGCGCAGGCCCAGGGAAGAAAATCGGGGTGCAACGTCTCTCCGCCAATCCCCATGATCGGCGTCCAATAAGGGGCCGTTTCCCGGGATCATCTACGCTGCGCCGCTTTGCTGGGGCGCGCGGCGATACTGAGGATGTGCTGCGCTTGCGAGTGCTGGAACCGGCCGATTGGCCGGTGATCACCATGGTGGGCGTGAAGTCGAGCCCGCCACGCCCTCGGCTTGCACAGCTCGTTTCCGGAGCATGATGAGTGCAACCCCGAGCACCTATCGCCATGGCGTTCGTCACCTTGATTCAGTGGAATTTCTATGGCCGCTTGTCCAAAGGCTGTGGCTTCGAACGTCCATTTGCCGGCAGCGCTCTTATGTCCTGAAGTGGCGCGTTGTTCTTGTGCGGAGTCGACGGCTGGAGACGAAACGTACGCGTCCTCGTTTGTTTTGATCCGATAGGAGCGTGAGGTGAATCTGACGATTCAGCAGCTGGCCGGGCATATTGCGCCTCGAGCGCGCCTTGCTCTGCCTGCCGACTACGCGGGTGTATCCATGGCGATGACCCGGGCGATGATCGCGACTGGACGCGGAAACCTGCATGTCGTCTGCGTCCCGACGGGAGGCTTGCAGGTCGATCTGCTGATCGGAGCGGGGCTGGTTGCTTGCATCGAGACTAGCGCGATGTCGCTGGGTGAGGCCGGTGGGGCGCCACGCTTCAATGACGCCGTCAGGCAGGGCGGACTCACGATCCGCGATGCGACATGTCCGGCTGTCCATGCCGGCCTGATGGCAGCGCAGAAGGGCATTCCTTTCATGCCGATCCGCGGCCTCATCGGCTCCGATGTGCTGGCCAACAGGCCCGATTGGATCACAATCGACAATCCGATGTCGCCTGATCCGGATCCGATCGTGCTGATCCCGGCGATCCATGTCGACTTCGCGGTTTTTCATGCGCCGATGGCCGATCGCTTCGGCAATGTCTGGATCGGGCGCCGGCGCGAACTGGCGGCCATGGCCTACGCCGCCAAGGGCGCGCTTGTCACCGTCGAGCGGATCGTCGAAGGCAACCTTCTGGACGATGAGACAGTTGCTGCGGGAGTGCTGCCTTCGCTCTATGTCGAAGGCATTGCGCTTGCACCGCGTGGGGCATGGCCCTACGGCCTCTGGGGCGAGTACGCCACCGACAGCGCCGAATTGCAGCGCTATGCCAAGGCTGCTCGCAGCCATGAGGGGTTTACCGAGTACCTCGCTCGCTTCACAGGCGAAGATGAAATGCCGGAGACGGCATGAAGACGAACCTGGCCACGCCGCGCGAACTTCTGATCGTCACGATCGCCAGGCTTCTCGACGGCATCCACCATGTCGCGGTCGGTGCCTCTTCCCCGATTCCGGCAGCAGGCGCCATGCTGTTGCGCGCCCAGAAGGAGGAGGCCCGGGAACGGCCGGTGCGGATCTCGATCCTCGGCTCGGTCAAGCACAACTTCTTCACGAACGGTTCGGTGGAATTGTTCGACTGTGCCGGACAAGGCCGGATCGACGCCTTCTTCCTGAGTGGCGGCCAGATCGACGGACAGGGCAACGTCAACCTCGTCGGGATGGGCCCCTATCCACGATCGCCAGTGCGTTGGCCTGGATCATTCGGCTCCGCCTATCTGTATTATGTCGTGCCCCGCGTCATTCTCTTCCGCGAGGAGCACACGCGGCGCATCTTCGTGGAGCGCGTCGATTTCGTCAGCGCGCCCGGCACGAGCGAGGTTGGGACTTACCGGACCGGCGGCCCGCATGCGCTGCTGACGGGACGGGGACTATTCTCTTTCGACAGGGTGCGCGGCGGATTCCGGCTCGAATCCGTCCATCCTGGCCATAGCCTCGCGGAGATCCTCGAAGAGACCGGCTTCTCGTTCGAGCATGAGGCCCAGCCGGCACCGATCGCACCGCCATCGAAAGAGATCCTCGCTCTCCTGCGAGGCCGCGTACTCGACGAACTGCATGAGAGCTACCCGGTCTTTGCGCGACAATTGCGCAGCGATATCGCTGACGCTGAAGCATCTTGACGATCGGAGGGACATGTCCTCGAGATCAGGATCGCTGTCCCAGCTCCAGGTGATCGACACCGGCCGCGGTCTCGGCGGCTCTTGTGGCGGCCAAGCGCTGGCCGCCCACGGCGCTGACGTAATCAAGAGCGAGCCGCCTCGGGCTGAACCGCAACAAGCGCGGCAGTCGCCCGACCTAGCTGTGTTTTGGCGTCCAGGTTTTTGACGCAAGCGCTTCCGGATGAGTGTCAGGGGCTCTTACCACCTGCTGACAATGATCCCCGAGTGAGCGGCCGCTCAAGCTCGAAGAATGGGGACCCTCATCGTGCTGCAAAGCGGATGGAACAGGCCGCAGCCTCTCGCTGCTGAAGAGGTCATCGCCAACCTCGCCTTGGCTGCTCTGAAACCCGACCATTATCACGCTATACGAACTGGCTCGCGCTCTTGGCGTCAGTCACGTGGATTTAGTTGCCCCCGATGCGAGCGGCCGCCAAGAGGATGCCTAGAGGCTGCTCCTGGCCCTTTGCAGGCACCCGCAACGTCCGCTTTCTGGCACTGATAGTCGCTCGGCTCAAGGCGGGCAGACGTCCCAGAAGCCCTGCGGGCGCTGCGGGTTGGTGTAGAACCAGCAATAGCCCGGCCCCGGCGACTGCGAATTGGCATAGGCGGTGGCTGCCGCAGCCGTCGCAAAGCCGATCGCCGCACCGGACGCGACAGCAAGGCCTGGATGCCACCAATAGCCGGCCGGTCGGACCCAGGGCCGCACCGGCCCCGGCCGGTAGCCTGGACGCACGACCGCGCCCCGCCCGGCCACGACATTCCCTCTCGGGCCTCGCGCGACATAGCCTCGACCGGCAACGGCGCCGCGTGGCCCGCGCGCGACATAGCCGCGCCTCGCGACCGCTCCGCCCCTTGGTCCAACCGCCACGCCTCCCCGAACGGCGCCGCCCCTGCGGAACTGGACGGTCTCCACCAGTTCGGGGGTAGCGAGCTTGGTGACCGGAGCGGCAAACATCGCCGCCGAAGCCTGCGGTGGCGCGAGCAGGCCGACAAGCAGCGCTACGGACAAGATGCGGATCGGTTTCATGGATTATCTCTCCTCTCGTCGTTCGCCACTCAGAACCGATAGGACACGCCGAGGATCGGCCCACTCAACGCCGCGTCGAAAACGTAGCCGCCGCGCTTGTAATCGACGGCGAGATGGCGATAGCCGATATGGGCCGACCAGTTTGCGTTGAAGCGATAGTCGAGCGTCCCGCGCAGCTGCCAGGTCACCTGCGAACTGCCCGCGCCGATATCGCCATAGCCGCTGATACCGAAGCCGTTGCCGAGCTCGGCATGAAAGCGGACGCCGACGACGGGATCGACCCAGGTCCGGCCCGAGCCGGTCGATAGGGCGAGGACACCGCCGATCAGCAGGTCGACGTCGGTGGACACCGACCAAACGCGGGCGCCAAGGAGCGCATCGGCGGTGAAACCGCCGCCATCATAGAAGCGATAGAAGCCGGCCACCGTCGCATTGAACTGACCGGACTTGAGCGTCGCGCTGGTGAAGCCCGGCGTGCGCGAGCGCACATCGCGCGCGCCGTCGATGGAGACCGCGACATAGGTGAGGTCGGCCAGAAGACCCCAGCGCCCGTTGCGATACTCGCCAGCCAGCATCGCGGCGAAGTCGAGATTGCGCAGGATATCGCCGAACTTCACGTCGACATCGACGGTCGGGAGGTTCCGGCGCGTGCCGATCTCGCCGTTGAGGCCCGCCATCCAGAAGAACGGCGTGATCCTGTATTCGACATCGGCCAGAGGCGCCACGACCGGTGTCGGCAGCCGAGGAGTGAGATCTGCCGCCCCGGCCGGCGTTACCGCGGCTGCGCTTGCAGCCATGACGATGAGCGCGGACAGTCTTGGTTTCATGCTCGTCTCCGACCGGATGCTGGCGGCCAGAATGACCGATCGTCGATTGGTACGCGGGGCGCGGCTACTTCTTGCCTTTGAAGGCCGTATCGATCGCCTTGATGATCGTGATGTTCGGGTTGGCCTTGCAGTGCGTGATCACCAGATGAAGATCGTCCTTGACCCGGCTGATCTTGGCGCGGTGGGCCTTGGCCAGGCCGTTATACCAGCCGCTATACCAGGCCGCCAGCAGGTCGGCGTCCTCCTGGAAGGTCCCAGCCAGCTGCGCGCAGGTCAGCTTCTGCACATCGACATAGCCGTTCTTGTCGGCATAGGTCGCCAAGGGAACCTGAGCCGAAGCAGAAGACGCGATCAAGGTCGCGGCCACGAGAGATAAAATCCGCATCATGGGAATCCCTTCATTCACGAGGCGCCAAGCACTGACCGCCGTGAAGCGGCCAGCGCATTCGAAACCAGTTGAGTGTCAGCCGATCTTCCGAATGACCGGTGGCTTCCAGGAGCCATCGAGGATGCCCTGCTTGCCCCAATAGGCGCGGATGTAGAGCGAGAAGGTGCCATCGGGTGCCGGCAGCCAGTTGGCCTCCTTGTCTCCTCCTGGAGATTTCGCGCCGGCATAGAGCTTGAGGGAGCCGCCAGGATTGCGCTTGAGGTTCTTGTTCTTGGTGCCAAGCGAGAAGCGCTTCAGATCGTTCGCATGGAAGAGGTGCTTGTCGTTGTAGAGGGTCAACGAATGGCTCCTGCGACGTCACCGACAGGAGCTGTCAGGCTGTCATTCTGTGACCGAAGAACTCATCTGGTCGACGCTATCGTTCGTATTTGAGAAGCTTGGAGATCGGCTCATGGTGCCATCACCTTTCGCATCGAAGCCCGCTGCATCGATCGTGTCGTGAAGCGGTTCGAGAGTGCGACGATCTTGTTGAGCAGACCTGCAATGACGGATGGCTTGGCCTGAGCCAGCGCGCTCAATCCAGCTTCGGCGACCGGGCGAGGCTTCATGGTCAGCCTGCGCAGCATCGGCGAGACGCGTGCGTCGGCTGCGGCATCGAACCCGGTTTCGGTATGGCCGGGGCAGAGTGTGGTGACGACGACGCCGCGCGAATGCAACTCATCGTGGAGCGCTTCGCCGATGGAGAGCACATAGGATTTCGTCGCGGCATAGGCCGCATAGGTGGGAACCGGCTGGAAGGCCAGCAGACTGGCGACGAGAAGCATCTCGCCAGAGCCTCGGCTGGCCATGTCACGCCCGAAGACGTAGCTCAGCTCGGTCAGCGCCGTCACGTTGAGCTGAATCATCTCGGCGGTGCGCGCGAACGGCGTGTCGAGAAAGTCGCCGTGCAGGCCAAAGCCGGCATTGTTGACCAGGAGATCGATCCGCAGCGCCTTCCCGTCGAGTTTCTCTTAAAAGCGGCCGGCAGCGCCGGAAGCGGAGAGATCGACCGGCTCGACATGGATCTCGACGCCGTGCTTCCGCCGAAGCTCGAAGGCGAGCCTTTCCATCGGCTCGCGTCGCCGTGCCGCCAGTACGAGATTGACCTTTTGAGCTGCCAGAAGCTCGGCGAATTCGATGCCGAGACCGCTCGATGCGCCCGTCACGAGCGCCCATTTTCCCGAGGGCGCGTCCAAGGTGCTTCCAGCGGGGGAACCGCTCACGTTCTGCATGTGGTGACCTTTCGAGTAGATGCCCCTATGCATCGTTCGAGCCTCGCGCTTCGATGATGGCGGAAGGCTGAATTTCGCGTCGCGGACGGTCGCGGTAGACGGGAGCGAAGGCCGCGAGCGTGCCGACCGAGGCTGCCATCATGACGATGGTGAGCGAGACCGACGGCGAGAACGGTATCGCGCTCGCCAGCGCCGAACCGACGGCGGCGCTGCCCATCTGCAGGAAGCCGAGCAGCGCAGAGGCCGAGCCGGCCTGGCGGCCAAAGGGCTGCAGCGCGATCGCCGTGCCGAGCGGATTGATCAGCCCCATGCCGAAGAGGACGATCGAAAGAGCGCCGGTGAAGGTCAGGTAGGATGGCTGCGACGCGACCGCGACCATAGCCAGCGAGCCGGCGGCGAAGATGATCAGCCCCGCGAGGCCGGTGGTCCGGTTGCCATGGCGCCGCGCAAGCAGAGGCGCCAGGAACCCGGCCGCAAAGACGATCAGCACCGTCGCCGCGAAAGAGAGGCCCATTTGAAGCGGGGTCAGTCCAAACTGGCCCATCAGGACGCCGGGCGCCGCGGCAAAGAAGCTGAACAAGCCGCCCAGCACCATGCTGACCGAGAGCGCCGGCAGCAGGAAGCGACCGTCGACCAGGAGGGACCGATAGGAGGTCGCCACGCCGCCGCGCGCGAGCGTGCTCCTTGCTTCGACCGGGTGCGTCTCTCCAACCCGATGCATGTAGAGCAGCGCGAGCGCCGCCGCGCAGAGGGCGACGAACGCGAAGCTCGCCCGCCAGCCCGACAGATCGACGAGGACGCTTCCCAGAAGCGGTGAGAAACCGGGCGCGACGGCGCCAGCGATCATGGTGAGGGACAGTACCCGCCCGAGCGTCTCGCCCTGGAACAGATCGCGCGCGATGGCGCGGGCGAGCACGGATGCGGCGCAGGCCCCCATGGCCTGGACGACCCGTCCGAGCACGAGCCAGAACAGGTTGTCCGCTTGTGCGGCGATCATGCTTCCCGCCAAGAAGGTGGCGAGGCCGCCGAGAACCAGCGCCCTTCTTCCGAAACGATCCGAGAGCGGGCCGACAACCAGTTGCCCCAGCGCAAAGGTGAGGAAAAAGCTGCTGAGGAGAATTCCGAGCTGAGTGCCCGTCAGCCCGAGTTCAGCAGCCATCCGGGGAAAAGCCGGGAGGATTATGTTCGTCGCCAGCGTACCGAGGGCGGCCAGACCCGCAAGCAGCAGGACGATAGGACCGCTGACTTCGCGGACCTCGGAGCGAAGCGGGGCGAGGCCCATTTGGGAAGCCTTCGACAGTCCGTCGAGCGCGGTTTCCACGGCGCTCACTGCGCGCTCTCCGGCTTGCCGCTGGGCGGCTTCGCATGGGCGGCGATCTGGGAGCCAGCCGCGTTCAGGATCTGGCGCGCCAGGGTCTCGTCGTTGACCGTCCGCGACAGCAGGACGGCTCCGACCATCATCGACACCTTCGCCAGAAGAGCGTCACGATCTTCTTCTGCGGACAGACTTGCGATCATGTCGAGGTTCGCGCGGATGCCGGCCTCGAACTCTGCCTTCACCTCCGGGCCCTGCCGTGCCGCGTCGGATGCGAGCGCGACGAACGCGCATCCTTCGGCGCGTTCCGCGACATGTTCAGGGCTGAGGTAGAATTCCGCGACTGCCGAGAGCGGATCATCCGGCCGAGAAGCAGCGGCCGATGACCAGCGCTCGGCCGTACTGGCGATCGCTTGCCGCGACGCCAATGCGGCCAGTTCGTCCTTCGACGCGAACTGCTTGTAGAAGCCGCCCTGCGTCAGGCCGGCGCCCGCCATCAGGTCCTTGAGACCGATGCCGTCGAAGCCGTGCTCGCGAAAGAGCCGGCTCGCCGTCTCGATCACCCGCTCCCTGTTCTGTGCCGCTTGCTCCCGGGAGACCCGCATGCCGTGCTCCAAAAAATTAGATTGCGTTCGAACTCTATACCAGTCATAGATGTCAAATGCAATCTATTTGGTGCGCGTCATGACAAGGAAATCCCGGTTCGCCCTCCTCGCAGTCGGGGGCATCGTGGCCGCCGCGGGAATCGGCGGAGCCGTTCTGCTGATCGGGCAGAAGTCCGCTCCTTCGGCAGCCGTCGACCCTCGACAGGAGCCGCCTGTCGTCCGTGTGTCGACGGCAGGCCCGGTCCTCGGCGCCGACCGGCGCTTCACGGGCGTCATCGCGGCACGCGTCCAAAGCAATCTCGGCTTTCGGGTCCCGGGCAAAGTCGTCGAGCGGCTGGTCAATGTTGGCCAGTCGGTGAAGGCGAGGCAGCCGCTCCTGCGGGTCGACGAGACGGACCTGCAGCTGGCGCTGACTGCCAAGCGCAACGCGGCCATCGCCGCCCGGGCCGTGCTGACGCAGGCAACGGCTGACGAAGCGCGCTACGCGGTCCTCGTCAAGAACGGGTTCGCCGCCAGCCCCCAGCGCTACGAGCAGGCGAAGGCCGCGCTCGACACCGCCAAAGCCCAGGCCGCAGCCGCTGAGGCCGCAGCGGATGTCGCGGAAAACGAGCTGACCTATGCCGTGCTCGTCGCCGACGCGGACGGGGTCATCGTCGAAACGCTGGTGGAGCCCGGGCAGGTGGTTGCCGCGGGGCAGGTAGCTGTTCGCCTCGCGCAGACGGGCCCGCGGGAAGCCTTGGTGGTCTTGCCCGAAACGATAAGGCCTCTGATCGGCTCCGCCGCCCAGGCGACGCTCTACGGCGTCGCGGGACGTAGCTTCCGCGCCACTTTGCGCCAGTTGTCCGATTCAGCCGATCCGCAGACCCGGACCTATGAGGCCCGCTATGTCCTCGAAAGCGAGGCCGCGCTGGCGCCTCTGGGCGCGACCGTGACGATCCGCCTCTCCGATACGGCGACCGAGGCTGAGACGGAGATTCCGCTCGGAGCGGTTCTGGACGACGGACAGAAGACCGGCGTCTGGCTTCTCAACGAAGCGGGCTCTGCCGTGACGTTCCAACCCGTGCGTCTCCTTCGCGTCACGAGCGAGACGGCGATCGTTTCGGGGCTGCAGGCCGGGCGCCAGATCGCCTCCCTCGGGGCGCATCTCCTCCGCGAAGGCCAGCCGGTCCGGGCCTCCTCGAACATCAAGGCGGCTTCGCGATGAGCTTCAATCTCTCCGCCATCGCCGTCCGCGAACGGGCCGTCACCCTGTTCTCGATCATTCTGCTCGTCGCAGCCGGCGCCTACGCCTTCGTCAAGCTCGGGCGCGCCGAGGATCCGAGCTTCACCATCAAGACGCTGACCGTCACCTCGGTCTGGCCAGGCGCGACCGCCCGGGAAATGCAGGACCTCGTCGCCGAGCCGCTGGAGAAGCGGCTGCAGGAGCTCGCCTGGTACGACCGTGTCGAGACCACGACGCGGCCGGGCTATGCCTATCTCACGGTCAACCTGAAGGATTCCACCCCACCGTCCCGCGTCCAGGAGGAGTTCTACCAGGCGCGCAAGAAGCTCGCCGACGAAGCGCGCAACCTGCCGCCCGGCGTGCTCGGCCCCTTCGTCAACGACGAATACTCCGATGTGAGCTTCGCGCTCTACGCGCTGAAGGCGAAGGGCATGCCGATGCGCGAACTGGCCCGGCAGGCGGAGGCCATCCGGCAGGATCTCCTGCATGTGCCAGGGGTGAAGAAGGTCAACATTCTCGGCGAGCGTCCCCAGCAGATCTTCGTCGAGTTCTCCTATGCGAAGCTCGCGACGCTCGGCGTTTCCGCCCAGGACATCGTCACCGCCCTCCAGCGGCAGAACACGGTCACGCCCGCAGGCTCGGTCGACACCAAAGGCCCGCGCGTCTTCATCCGGGTCGATGGCGCCTATGACAGCGTCCAGGCCATCGCCGACACGCCGATCGTCGCGGGAGGCCGGACGCTGAAGCTCTCCGACATCGCGGATGTCCGCCGCGGCTACGAGGATCCGGCGAGCTTCGTCATCCGGCATCAAGGCGAGCCCAGCCTCATGCTCGCCGCCGTGATGCAGGACGGTTGGAACGGGCTGACGCTCGGCAAGGATCTTGAAAATAAGACCGCCGCAATCGGCCGGACGCTGCCGCTTGGCATGTCGCTCGAAAAGGTCACGGACCAGGCGGTCAACATCGCTGCGTCGGTCGATGAATTCATGATTAAGTTCGCGATGGCGCTGGGCGTAGTGCTGCTCGTCAGCCTGCTCAGCCTGGGCTGGCGCGTCGGCATCGTCGTTGCCGCGGCGATCCCCATCACCCTGGCCGCCGTCTTCTTCATCATGCTGGAAACGGGCCGGTTCTTCGACCGGATCACGTTGGGCGCGCTGATCCTGGCGCTCGGCCTCCTCGTCGACGACGCCATCATCGCGATCGAGGTCATGGTCGTGAAGATGGAAGAGGGCATGGATCGCATCAAGGCAGCGGCCTATGCCTGGAGCCATACCGCGGCGCCGATGCTCTCTGGCACATTGGTTACCATCGCCGGCTTCCTGCCTGTCGGCTTCGCCTCCTCCACGGCCGGCGAATACGCCGGCAACATCTTCTGGGTCGTCGGCTTCGCGCTGATCGTGTCCTGGATCGTGGCGGTGATCTTTACGCCTTATCTCGGCGTCAAGATGCTGCCGGAGATCAAGCCCGTCCCCGGCGGCCATCACGCCATGTACGACACGCCGAACTATCGACGCCTGCGGCGGCTGATCACCTTCGCCGTCGACCACAAGTTCCTGACCTGCGCGATCGTCGGCATCGCCTTTGCTCTCTCCGGCGTCGGCATGGGCGGGCTGAAGCAGCAGTTCTTCCCCACCTCGGATCGGCCCGAGGTGCTCGTCGAAATCCGTCTACCGGAAGGCAGCAGCATCGAAACCGCGACAGCCGCGGTTCAAAAGGTCGAGCGCTGGCTCAACCAGCAGTCGGAAGCCAGGATCGTCACCAGCTATGTCGGCCAGGGCGCGCCGCGCTTCTTCCTGGCACTGTCGCCGGAACTGCCTGATCCAGCCTTCGCCAAGATCGTCGTGCTGACGCCCGACGCGCATGCCCGCGAAGAGCTCAAGCAGCGCCTGCGCGCGGCCATCTCGAACGGCCTCGCGCCCGAGGCCTATGTCCGCGCCACGCAGTTCGTCTTCGGGCCGCCTTCGGTGTTCCCGGTCGAGTTCCGCATCGTCGGCCCCGACCCGGCTGAGCTCTACAAGATCTCCGAACAGGCCCTGCAGGTCATGCGCGGCATCCCTGATGTCAGGGAAGCGAATCGCGACTGGGGCAATCGCACGCCGGTGCTGCGCTTCGTGCCGGACCAGGATCGCCTCAACCTGATCGGCCTGTCGCCGGCGCAGGTCGGCCAGCAGCTCCAGTTCCTGCTGAGCGGGGTGCCGGTCACGCAGGTTCGCGAGGACATCCGCAACGTCCCGGTCATCGCCCGAAGCGCAGGCGCCGAGCGTCTCGACCCGACGCGCCTCGCCGACTTTTCCCTCATGAGCAAGGACGGCCGGCAGATCCCCCTGGATCAGATCGGGCATTCCGAGGTCCGTTACGAGGAGCCGATGCTGAAGCGACGCGATCGGATGCCGACGATCACGGTCCGCTCCGAGATCAACGAAGCGACGCAGCCTCCGGAGGTCTCCAAGCAGGTGCTGACCGCTCTCCAGCCGCTGATCGCCGCGCTGCCGGCCGGTTATCGCATCGACATGGGCGGCTCGATCGAGGAGGCGTCCAAGGCGAACGATGCTCTCGGCAAGATCTTCCCGCTGATGATCGCCGTGACGCTGATCGTCGTCATGCTCCAGGTGCGATCGTTTGCGATGATGACGATGGTGCTGTTCACCGCGCCGCTCGGCCTGATCGGTGTGGTCCCAACGCTCTTGGTCTTCAACCAGCCCTTCGGCTTCAACGCGATTCTTGGCCTCATCGGGCTCGCTGGCATCCTGATGCGTAACACGCTGATCCTGACCGACCAGATCAAGGAGAACCAGATCGCGGGTCTGGACGACTACCATGCCGTCATCGAGGCAACGGTCCAGCGCACGCGACCAGTCATTCTGACGGCGCTCGCGGCCGTTCTCGCCTTCATCCCGCTGACTCATTCGGTCTTCTGGGGATCGATGGCCTATACGCTTATCGGCGGCACGGCGGTCGGCACGGTGCTCATCCTGCTTTTCCTGCCGGCGCTTTATGCCGCCTGGTTCAGGATCAAGCCGACATCGGCGGCCGCCGAGAAGGTCGACACCCGATCGAATGCCGCAACTTCACCGTCCGCCTTTGCGCAGGCGGCGGAGTGAGCGACAGACCAGCCCCCGCAAGATTGGGCCACGACGCCTCCACCGGGCTTACGGCTTCGATCTTGCGTGCCGCCAGGGTTCTGTCTCGAAGGACTGATGCAGCACTACGACATCTCAGCCTCAACACCGGGCAACTGATCCTATTGAGCTGTCTCGACGTGAATGCGCCGCCACCGATCGGTGAGGTCGCCGCTGCTCTCGGCGCGGACCGGACCACCGTCACCGCGCGCCTCAAGCCACTCCTCCGTCGGCGACTGGTCGCCGTCCTTACCGATCCGAAACATGCCCGATTAAGGCGATTTTTTTTGACAGAGGAAGGCTGCTTGCTGCTCTCCCGCGGGCTTCCAGTCATCCTGGATGCCGACCGTTCAACGGCAGGCGTCACCCAGCACCATGAGCAGTTTCAAGGCCGAGCTGGCGCAGCTGATCAGGAGCTTCCAGGTCTGAAGATTGTAGGCCGGCGGCACTCGGCTCCGTCGGCCTCAAAGCAATGTCCGCTAACCGGCCGTGATCCAAGGTCAGCTATTGACGCAAACCGGAGTCGCGCTTGCTCGACCGATAGTGGCTAATTCCAATCCGGAAGGCTATCAAGCGCGGGTATTTGTTGGGGTAATAGTAGGGGTTAGCGCTGCTCGCTATCCCTGATTTCTCAATTATTTCATCTACTTAGGATAGATGAAATGGCGGACAGGGCGGGATTCGAACCCGCGATACGGTTTCCCGTATACACACTTTCCAGGCGTGCGCCTTCAACCACTCGGCCACCTGTCCGGCGCGCTGCTTATGGCGTCCATGCGCGCGAGTTTCAAGCGCTAAAGCCGCGCTTCGTCGGGGTTGCGCGCAATTGTCCTTTGCCGTTGCATTGCCGAGGGCGAGGGGACACATGCGGTTTCCCGGCCGGGAGGCGGTTCTGACGAGCCGCGCCAGGCCGGACGTTGCGGGGATCGGGGGACGAATTTGCGCTTTCTCGTCAGGATGCTCGGGTATTTGCTCGTCGCCGGCGGCTTCGTCGCGCTGCTCACTGACGGAGCGCGCTCGATCGCCAATTCGGCCCTGCGTTTCACGCCGCTCGGCGAGACGGCGCTGACCTTCGTCGGTGAGCGCTTCCGACAGCTCCAGCCTGCTGTCGAGCGCAATCTCCACCCCATGCTGTGGGATCCGGTGCTCGTTCAGCTGCTGCAGGTTCCGACCGCCGCCGCCGGTCTGCTGCTCGGCTTCCTGCTGCTCTGGCTCGGCGCCGCGCCCAAGCCTCTGATCGGCATCGTCACGCGGCGGTGAAGGCGCCCAGCGTCGTGGCCAAGATGCCCGTGGTGAGGCTGGTTGCCGCATTTTAAACACAATCTTGCGTGGTGGGCCCGACAAACGCACGGGATTTGCCCGTTCCCCGCTTGATTGCCGTGGCAAAGCTTCGGAGACTTCCCGTTTAATTGGGAGGTTCTCCATGCAGTCCAAGTTCACGCGCCGCACCGCTTCGATCGCGCTCGGGCTCGGCGCCCTTGCGCTCTCCGGCGTCGCGCTCGCACAGGCACCCGCCTTCTTCCGGATCGGCACAGGCGGCACGGCCGGCACCTACTACCCGATCGGCGGTCTGATCGCGAATGCGATCTCGGCGCCTCCGCAACTGGTCTCGACCGCGGTTGCCAGCAATGGCTCGGTCGCCAATGTCAACGCCATCGTCGGCGGCGCGGCGGAGTCTGGCCTCGTCCAGGCCGATGTCGCCTTCTGGGCCTATTCAGGCACTGGCGTCTATGACGGCAAGCCCAAGGTTGCGGAATTGCGTTCGATCGCCAACCTCTACCCCGAAAGCGTTCACCTCGTTGTGCGCAAGGCCTCGAACGTCAAGAGTGTCGCCGACCTCAAGGGCAAGAAGGTCTCGCTTGACGAGCCGGGCTCGGGCACGCTGCTCAACGCCAAGGCGATCCTCGCCGCCTTCGGCGTCGGCGAGAAGGACATCTCGGCCGAATACCTCAAGCCGAACCAGGCGGCCGAGAAGATGAAGGATGGCTCGGTCGATGCCTTCTTCTTCACCGGCGGCTTCCCGGCAGCGGCGATCTCCGAACTGGCCTCGACCGGCTCGGGCATCGACATCCTGCCGATCACCGGTGCGGCGGCGGAAAAGCTGGCGAAGGAATCGCCCTTCTTTTCGGCGGACGAAATTCCGGCCGGGACCTACAAGGATGTCGGGGCGGTCAAGACCATCGCCGTCGGCGCCCATTGGGTGACCTCGGCCAAGATCTCCAACGATACGGTCTATGCCGTGACCAAGGGCCTCTGGAGCGACAAGACCCGCGCCGCGCTCGATGCCGGCCATGCCAAGGGCAAGGCGATCCGCAAGGAGACCGCGCTCTCCGGCCTGCAGGGCGTGCCGCTGCACCCGGGCGCCGAGAAGTTCTATAAGGAAGCCGGCCTGCTGAAGTGACGCCATAGGCGTCATGCCCGGGCTCGTCCCGAGCACCTCTTGCCGACGATTCTCGGGCCGGCACCTCGTGCCGCCCGGGAATGACGGTTTCGCCTGCGCCTGAAGGCGCGACGTATCGAAAGTCCACCATGGCCAATCAGCCCTCCGCCGCCGAACTCGCCAGGCTCGAGGAAGAGCTCGATCCTGAGATGCAGTTCCGCAAGGTGCCGCATGGCACCGCGGTTCTGATCGGGGCGCTGCTGCTCGCGCTCTCGGCCTTCCACTACTATACGGCCGGCTTCGGCCTGCTGCGCGAGACGACGCATCGCGGCATCCATCTCGCTTTTGTTCTCGGGCTGATCTTCCTGGTCTTCTCTGCGCGCAAAAGCACGGCGCACACGGTCTACCCATCGACCCTTTGGCGGCCCGGCGGCGTGCCGCTTTATGACTGGATCTGCGCCGTCGCGGTCGCGGTGGCGAGCCTTTACGTCCCCTATATCTTCGAGGACCTCGTCTTCCGCGTCGGCAATCCCTCGACGCTCGACGTCGTCATGGGCACGATCACCATCGTCCTGATGATCGAGGCGACGCGCCGCGCGATCGGCTGGGGCCTGCCGCTGATCGCGCTCTTCGCCATGGTCTATGCAATCTTCGGCCCCTGGTTCCCGGGCATCTTCCTGCATCCGGGCGCGACCTGGTCGGTGCTGGTCAACCATCTTTATTTGACCAGCCAAGGCGTCTACGGCGTCGCGCTCGGCGTGGTCGCGACCTATGTCTTCCATTTCGTGCTGTTCGGCGTGCTGGCGACGCGCATCGGCCTCGGCCGGCTCTTCCTCGGCGTCGCCGCGGCCGTCGCCGGCCGCTTTGCCGGCGGCCCTGCCAAGGTCTCGATCTTCGGCTCGGCCCTATTCGGCATGATCTCGGGCTCGTCGGTGGCGAACACTGTCACGGTCGGCTCGCTCACCATCCCGATGATGATCCGGCTCGGCTATCAGCGGCACTTTGCGGCCGCTGTCGAATCGACGGCGGCGACGGGCGGGCAGATCACGCCGCCGATCATGGGCGCCGCCGCCTTCCTGATGGTCGAGTTCCTCAACCTGCCCTACGCGACCATCGTCATCGCCGCGATCATCCCGGCCTTCATGCATTTCTTCGGCGTGCTGATGCAGGTGCATTTCGAGGCGCGCCGCAACGGCATGCGCGGCATGACCGATGCCGAGGCGCCGAAGCTGAAGGAGGTCTTCGCTCGCGACTGGCCGACGATCGCGCCGCTCTTCGGGCTGATCGTCGTGCTCTTCACCGGCTATACGCCCTATCTCGCAGCCTTCTGGGGCATCACCGGCTGTATGCTGGTGGGGCTCGCGCATTACCGCGCTGCTTCGGCGCTCGCCTTCGCCCTGGCGATAGGTCTGGCTGCGCCGACCGAGTTCCTGCGTGTGCCCGGCGTTAATCTCGCCTTCACGCTCGCCGCCTTCGCGGTCATGGCCCATGGCGTGCTGCTGAAGTCGGCCGAGGGCCGCAAGCGCGTCAACGACATGGTCGACGCCTTCATCCTCGGCGCCAAATACGCGATCGGCGTTGGGGCCGCCGCGGCGACCGTCGGCATCATCGTCGGCGTCGTTACCCTGACCGGTGTCGGCTTCAAGATCTCCTGGATCGTCACGTCGCTGGCCGATCAATGGGCCAATGGCGTGCTCGCGATCGCGCCCTTCCTGCCCTTCGACCTGAAGACCGCGACGCTGTTCTTCACCCTCATCCTGACCGGTCTTGTCTGCATCCTGCTCGGCTGCGGTGTGCCGACCACGGCAAACTACATCATCATGGTGACGGTGGCGGCGCCGGCGCTCGGCATGCTCGGCGTCAACCCGCTCGTCGCCCATTTCTTCGTCTTCTATTACGGCGTGCTCGCCGACGTGACGCCGCCCGTGGCGATCGCCGCTTATGCCGGGGCGAGCATGGCCGGCGCCGATCCGTTCAAGACCGGTAATACCGCCTTCCGGCTGGCGCTCGGCAAGGTGCTGGTGCCCTTCGTCTTCGTCTTCTCGCCCTCCATGCTGATCATGGTGCCGAGCTTCACCTGGACGGAGCTGATCGGCTCGACCGCCGCCTGCATCGCCAGCATCACGCTGCTGTCGGCCACCTTCGCAGGCTGGCTGCTGGCGCCGCTGGCGATGTGGGAGCGGGTCGTGCTCGGCATCGCCGCGCTGCCGCTGATCCTGGCGACGCCGGTGAGTGTCGCGATCGGACTTGTTATCGCGTCGCCGGTCCTCTTGCGGCAGGCCGTGGCGCGCAAGGCGGCGCTGATGGCGGCCTGATGGCGAAAGGGCGGCCCGAAAGCCGCCCTTCTGCTCTATCCGCTCTCAGCCGATCGGGTTGATATCGTCGACCAACCTGAGCAGGTCGGCCATGGTGAAGTCGCCGGCCTTGGCCGAGGGCAGGGTCGGCTTCCAGTCCTTCACCTGCCAGATGTAGGATTGCGGGTCGCCGTGGACGAGGCCGACGAAGACCTCGGAGACGATCGTGGATCCGACAGGGCCGAGCCTTTCGCCATTGCCGCGGACCTGCGCTTCCTTGAGGATGTAGTACCAGAGCGGGGTCGCCTTATCGAGGCCCTGCTGTTTGGCGACCTGGCCGTCCGGCCCGCTGGCGATCTCGGCCGGGGTCAGCGGCTTCTTGACCTTCATATGCGCCGCCACATCCTGGCCAGAGGGCAGGCCGAGCATGACGCCACGCTTCAGGTTTCGGAAGGCGAGGTTGCCGCCGCCGCCCGGCAGATCATGCAGCTCCTTGACCAGGAACGGATCGAGCTTGCGGGTATGGTTGAAGGCGAAGCCAGTCGTGCCGGCCGGTGTCCCGAGATCATGGAATCGGCGCCAGTCGATGATCCAGTTGCTCGGCAGCACCGAGACCGGCAGGGGACCGGTCGGCGGGTTTGGCGCGAGATCGCCGATGATCTGTCCGGAGAGACCGGTGAAACCGAAGAGTAGGTTGAAACCGATATCCTGGAAGACCCGGTTGTGGCTGTAGGTCTGGCGGACCATGCTGTGGCCGAGCCGGTAGGCCGCCACCGAGAATTCGACCGGCATGTAGGGCGTGCGCTTGAAGCGATAGAACTTGCGCCCGTCATGCAGGATCTTGGCGACGATGCCGGGTTCGGTCAGGCGCTCGACGAAGTCGTGCAGCACCAGCCATTGATAGTGCCAGGTGACGAGGCGGCGCGCCTCGGCGAAGAGGTCGGCCGGCGGCTTGGCGCCGGCGGCGAGGAGGTCGCAGACCTTGTTGTGGAACTTCAGGAAAGCGAGGTGGGTCTGCGCCACCAGCAGGTTCTCGTCATTGCGATGGTCGCCGATCAGCGCCATGCCTTCGGGTGACCGCGGCAGGTCGTTGCTGAATTCGCCGGTGACCCCGCCGAAGCCGACATTGATATTCCTGCCGATCACGAATTTCGGGCCACGCGTCTGAAACTGCGGGCCATTGCGCTGGTAGAGCTGCGGCGAGCCGTCCGGCCCGAGCCCGTAGAGGCAGTCGAGGTCGAGCCCCGGTGTGCGGAAATTCTCGACTCCGAGCGGGTCCTTCTGCTTGTCGCCGAGCGAGGTCAGGTCGAGCGTGATGTCGTGATCGACGAACTGGCCGAGATAGGTGAAGCCGGCAGGGATATTCGAGTTGTCCTTGGCCGTGTCGGTCGGATCGGCGTCGAGCATAGCGTCCGACAGCGCCTTGAGCTTGGCGTCGCTGACCGAGAGCGGTGGCAGCTTCGGGAACATCCGCCCGAACATGCCAGGGTCCCGGTGGCCAGAGAGCGCGTCGAGCACTTCGCGGGTGGGGTGACGGCCAGCGACGCCGTGGCCGGGCGTGACCTTCACCGCATTGGTCTTGGCGGTCGTGGCCTTGAGCAGTTCGACCGGGAGGCTCGTGCCGGATTTGGTCACCGGAGGCAAAGTCGTCGTCTCAGGCATGGAAATCTCCTGTCGCGTTGGGCGCGATACGCGCCTCAGGCGTTAAAAGATCGTCCCCCAATCCCCGTTGCCTTACGTCATGAATTTGCGTTTCGTGGACTCTCCTCTGTTAGTAAGTAAATAAAAATCGAGATAATTCTTCCAGGATTGGGCTTATCTCTAGAGCGGTCGAATTTTTCTAATATGAAGATTCCGATTAGGCAAATTATGGATAGTTAGTTCATAAGTGAACACTATAGAGTCCTGACAGGAGGCCGTTTGAAATAAACATCAATCGGCTCGTTGCTGAAACATTCGGCAAAAACTCAACGGCACGTTGCGTTTCAAGCGTCGCGTCGCGCGTGAGTAGAAGTTCTCTATATGTTCTTGCAACCATGGCGCGTTTCCTTTAGCGTCATTGCGCGGGGACGGGGTGTGCTGGGATGGTGACGCGGGTCGCGACGGTGGCGTTCGAAGGCATCGAGGCGCGCGCCGTCGATGTCCAGGTCCAGGTCACGCCGGGCGGCGTCGCCTTCATTCTCGTCGGCCTGCCCGACAAGGCCGTCGGCGAGAGCAAGGAACGGGTCCGTGCCGCACTGATCGCCTCAGGCCTCGCCCTGCCGGCCAAGCGCATCACCGTCAATCTCGCGCCGGCCGACCTGCCCAAGGAAGGCAGTCACTACGATCTGCCGATCGCGCTCGGCGTCATGGCGGCGATCGGCGCGATCCCGGCCGATGCGCTCGCCGGCTACACCGTGCTCGGTGAGCTCGCCCTCGACGGCTCGATCACGCCGGTTGCCGGTGTGCTGCCGGCCGCGATCGCCGCCTATGGCCGAGGGCAGGGCCTGATCTGCCCTGCAGCGAGTGGGCCGGAAGCGGCCTGGGCGGCTGGTGATCTCGACATCCTCGCGCCGCGTTCGCTGATCCAACTCGCCAATCACTTCAAGGGCACGCAGGTGATGGCGCGGCCGCAACCCGCTGTCGCCCGCCCGAGCGGGCCGCTGCCGGATCTGCGCGACATCAAGGGCCAGGAGAGCGCCAAGCGTGTGCTCGAGATCGCCGCCGCCGGCGGCCATAATCTCCTGATGAACGGCCCGCCGGGCGCCGGTAAGTCGATGCTGGCGAGCCGCCTGCCTTCGATCCTGCCGCCACTCGACCCGCGTGAATTGCTCGAGGTCTCGATGGTGCTCTCGGTTGCCGGCCATCTCGCCGACGGCGAACTTACGGACCGGCGCCCTTTCCGCGCGCCGCATCATTCGGCCTCTATGGCGGCTCTGGTCGGCGGCGGCCTGCAGGCCAGGCCCGGCGAGGTTTCGCTCGCTCATCACGGCGTGCTCTTCCTCGACGAGTTGCCGGAGTTCCAGGCCCAGGCGCTCGATGCGTTGCGCCAGCCGATGGAGACCGGCGAGGTGCTGATCTCGCGCGCCAATCACCGCACCGTCTATCCCGCGAAGTTCCAGCTGATCGCGGCGATGAACCCGTGCCGCTGCGGCAAGGCGACCGAGCCGGGCTATGCCTGTCGCCGCCAGCCGAACGAGCGCTGTATGGCGGGCTATCAGGCCAGGATTTCCGGGCCGATGCTCGACCGGATCGACATCACCATCGAGGTTCCCGCGCTGACGGCGGCCGATCTCATCCTGCCGGCCGCTGCAGAAGGCTCGGCCGAAGTCGCCGCCCGTGTCGCCGCCGCCCGCGCCCGCCAGTCGGCGCGCTATGCTGCGCTCGGTATCGAGGGCGGCGCGACCAATGCCCGCTGCCCGGCCGCGCTGCTCGACGATGTCGCAGCGCCGGATGCGGCCGGGCTCGCGCTGCTGCGCAACGCCGCCGATGCCATGCGATTGACGGCGCGCGGCTATCACCGCGTGCTCAAGGTCGCCCGCACGCTCGCCGATCTCGATGGCGAGGACAGACTCGGGCGCATCCATCTCGCCGAGGCGCTGTCCTATCGCTCGCGCATCGACCAGGCGGCGCAGGCTGCCTGACGAAGGATTGCCGCCTGATGAAAGGTTAACGAAACCATTCAAACCATTCCGCATCCTCGCGGGTAGGGCGAACCCTTTCTCAAGAGGGTGGATGCTAGATGGAATGGCATGATCGAGCTGCCGTCCTTCCTCGTCCTGATGTCAGGCGCCGCCGTCGCCCTGGCAATCGTCTGCGCCGTCGTCGCGACCCGCCTGCTGCGGGAGCGGCGCGAGGTCACGCAGCAGGCGCGGGCGCTGACGGCCGATGTCGAGAAGCTCAGTGACCGGCTCTGGGAACTCGCTGACAGCGAGGAGCGTTATCGCAGCCTGATCGAGGCGCAGGGTGACCTGATCGTGCGCCGCAGCGAGGGCCGCATTGTCTACGCCAACGCCGCCTATGCGGCGCTGATCGGCAAGAGCGAGGCCGAGGCCATCGGCAGCGCCGAGCAGCCGCGTGTCCGCATCGCAAGGCCGGTGCAGGCGCTGCCGGGTGGTGCCCGTGTCGTCGACGAGTGCATCGAGACCGAAGACGGCGAGCGCTGGCTCTCCTGGGTCGAGACGATCGTCCCGGTCGCCGCCGGGCAGACCGTGCTGCAGCGTGTCGGCCGCGAGATCAGCGGGCGCATCGCCGCCGAAACCGCGCTCGAGGAGGCGCGCAGCCGGGCTGAAGAAGCAAGCGCCGCCAAGTCGCGCTTCCTGGCGACCGTCAGCCACGAGTTCCGCACCCCGCTCAACGGCATCCTGGGCATGGCCGACCTGCTCGGCGACACCAGGCTCGATCCGGAGCAGAGCACTTACGTCAAGGCTCTCAGGAGCTCGGGCGAGGCCCTGCTCGGCCTGGTCGACGATATCCTCGACTTCGCCAAGGTCGAGGCCGGCAAGCTGGAACTCGCGCAGGCGCCGTTCGATCCCGCTGCGCTGATCGAGGACGTCACCGAGCTGATGGCGCCCCGCGCTCAGGCGAAGGGTATCGAGATCTCCGCTCTCCTCGGCCCTGATCTGCCTGGGAAGCTCGTCGGCGATGCCGAGCGCCTGCGCCAGATCCTGCTCAACCTCGTCGGCAATGCCGTGAAGTTCACGCAAGCCGGTGGTGTCGGCATCGAGGCAGCCGTTTCCGACGGCGATTTCATCGTCGTCATCGCCGATACGGGGCCGGGAATCCCGGCGGAACGACTGGCGACGATCTTTGAGGAGTTCGAGCAGGGCGGGATGAGCGGCCATCGCGACCATGCCGGCACCGGCCTTGGCCTCGCTATCGCCCGCCGTCTCGCCCGCGCCATGGGCGGGGAGATCGAAGCGAGCAATCGCGAGGGTGGCGGCGCGCGGTTCCAGCTAACCTTGCCCCTGCGGGCTGATGCGGACGCAAGGGCATCCACCGGCTTAGCGGACTGGCAGGGCAGGCGCATCCTAGTCGCATCTTCGGCGCCGTTCAGCGCCGCCCATATCGTCGCCTGTCTCGAACGCACGGGGGCCAAGGTTCTGCGGGCTGGCGATCATGCGCAGGCCCTTGCCGAGCTCGCCGGCTATTCGCGCCTCTCCGCGGTGCTGGTCGACCGCAACCTGCCGGGTGGCGAGGCCGAGGCATTGGCGGCCGCGGCGCGGCGCGCCGGTGTCGCCGATATCGTGATCATGCTGGCGCCGGCCGAGCGGCGCAGCTTCGGCTCGCCCTATGCCGCCGGCTTCTCCGGTTTCCTCGTCAAGCCGGTTCGGGCCCGCTCGCTGCAGGTGCGGCTCGATCCGGTCGAGCGTTCGCAGGGCGTGGCCATGGCGCCCCAGGCCGCCGATGCGCCCGCGCAGCAGCCGTCTGACGCCGGCCTGCGGGTCCTCGTCGCCGAGGACAACGAGATCAATGCGCTGCTGCTGAACCGGACCCTGGAGCGATTCGGCTGCAGCGCCGTCTGGGCGCGCGATGGCGGCGAAGCCGTCCGTCTGGTTGAGGATGCCCGCTTGGGCAAGGCGCCTAGCTTCGATCTCGCCTTGCTCGATGTCCGGATGCCGGTGCTGGACGGGCTCGCCGTCGCCCGGCGTATCCGAGCGGCCGAGAAAGCATCCGGCTCGGACCGGCTGCCGATCATCGCCGTCACCGCCAACACGGCCGAGGAGGATCGGCGCGAGGCGCTCGCCGCCGGCATGGACGATTGCCTGGCTAAGCCGCTCTCGCGCGAACAGTTGCGCGGCTGGATCGATCGCCTTTCGCAGGTGCGAACGGTCGAGATTCTGTCGGCCTGAGCCGCGTTCGATCGACAGGCGGTTGGCTTCGTCATCGCAGTGACGTAGTTTTGTCGCGATCCCGTAAGACGGTCGGCGCAGAGCTGTCATGCGCCGATCCGGGATCGCAGGGGCCAGACCGTCTATGACGCACGACGTTTTTCAGGGTTCTCGTCAGCCGGCAAAGCAGAAGCCGGCCGGCCAGGCCCTGTTGCAGCGTTTCTCCCCTTCAAACCTGCTGGCTGCCGGCAAGCAGCTCGGCGGCTTCGCCTTTCCCGGGGCCGACGCGCTCTCTGGTACGCTCGGACGCTCCGGCACGCTCGAAGTCCGGCTGGCTCGCGGCCCGCGCGAGATCTGGCGGGCGCAGCGCCTGCGCTATCGCGTCTTCTACCAGGAAATGTCGGCCAAGCCCGACGTGGTCTCGCGCATGTTCCGCCGCGACGCCGATCGCTTCGACGCCGTCTGCGACCATCTTCTCGTCATCGACCATGCCGCACGTGGCCGTTTCGGCGGGATCAAGCCCAAGGTCGTCGGCACCTACCGGCTGATGCGCGAGCAGGCCGTGGCCAAGCTCGGCGGTTTCTACACCCAGTCCGAATTCGACATCGCACCGCTGCTGGCGCGCCATCCCGAGATGCGCTTCCTGGAGCTCGGCCGCTCCTGCGTGCTGAAACCCTACCGCACCAAGAAGACGGTCGAGCTGCTCTGGCACGGCATCTGGGCCTATTGCCGGCATCACCGCATCGACGCGATGTTCGGTTGTGCCAGCTTCGACGGCATCGATCCCGACATGCTAGCCCTGCCGCTCAGCTTCATCCACCATCATGCCACCGCCCAGGGCGACTGGCGCGTCGTGGCGCAGCCCGATCGGCATGTGGCGATGGACCGCCTGCCGGCGGGCATGGTCGACGCCAAGCTCGCGCTGAAATGCCTGCCGCCGCTGGTGAAGGGCTATCTGCGCCTCGGCGCCCGTTTTGGTTCCGGCGCCGTGATCGACAAGCAGTTCGGCACCACCGACATCCTGGTCATCCTGCCGGTTTCCGCGATCGACCGGCGCTATCTCGACTATCTCGACGGTGAGGCCGGACGCTACGCCGCCTGATTCGGGGTCACTCGCCCTCGGCGGCGAGGTCGCGCAGCGCCTGCCGGTACTCCGGATAGTGGAAGGCATAGCCGAGCTCGCGCTTCACCAGCGCGTTCGAGACCCGCTTGTTCTCGCTATAGAAGCTCGCCGCCATCGGCGAGAGCTTGGCGGGGTCGAACGGGGTTTCCGGCGGCGGTGTGAGCCCGGTGACATCCGCGGCGAAGCTGACGACATCCTGCGGCGGCGCCGGTTCGTCATCGGTGACGTTGTAGACCGCACCCGCGCGCGGCGCCTCGATCGAGGCCATCAGCACACCGGCGATGTCCTCGACATGGATCCGGTTGAAGACCTGGCCCGGCTTGATCAGCCGGTTGGCGGTGCCGGCCCGCAATTTGGTGATCGGATTGCGGCCGGGGCCGTAGATGCCGGAGAGGCGGAAGATCTGCACCGGCTTGCCGCTGCGCTCGCCGAAGCCGAGCCAGTCCTGCTCGATCTCCAGCCGCTGGCGCGAGCGCCGGCTGGTCGGCCGGCATTCGGCGGCCTCGTCGATCCAGGCGCCGCCATGGTCGCCATAGACGCCGATGGTCGAGAGATAGCCGATCCAGCGCAGATTTTCGGCCACCGCGAGCTTCTCGGCGAGCGCGCCGAGTACGGGGTCGCCATTCTCGTCGGGCTGAGCCGAGACCAGCACCGCATCCGCCTCGGCGAGGAGCTTGGCGAGCGGCGTCGACACCGCAAAGCCGCCGAAGACCAGGGTATGCAGCCCCTGCTTGCTGAGTTCGCCCGCTTTTTCCGCCGAGCGCACCGTGCCGGTGACCTCCCAGCCCTTGGCCAGGGCGGCGCGCGCGAAGAACCCGGCGGAATAGCCGAGGCCGAAGATGACGAGCTTCATGCGGGTTCCAGTTGGTTCGGAGAAAGCTGAGCCCATTCGGCCCGGACATCGGGATCGGTTTCCTGCGCGAGCCTCGCTAGTGCGAGTTCGGCGGCATGATGCGGCGCCAGCTGCCAGAGCGCCCAGACGGCCATCGCCCTGATCAGGGGAGAGGCGTCGCCGAGTAGCGCCTCGGCGCTCGCAGCCAGCGCCGGATCGCCGCTGTTGCCGATCGCGATCAGCACATTGCGGACGAAGCGGTCGCGGCCGGTACGCTTCACCGGCGTGCCGGCAAAGAGCGTCCGGAAGGCGGCATCGTCGAGCGCGGCGAGATCGGCCAGCGGCAGCGCGTCGAGCTCGCCCTTCAGCGCCAGGCGCGTCTCGTGCGAGGCCTCCGCGAACTTGTTCCAGGGGCAGACGGCGAGACAGTCGTCGCAGCCGAAGACGCGGTTGCCGATGCCAGAGCGGAATTCGGGCTCGATATGGCCCTGATGCTCGATGGTGAGATAGGCGATGCAGCGGCGCGAATCGAGCTGGTAGGGCGCCGGGAACGCTTTGGTCGGGCAGATGTCGAGGCAGCGCGTGCAGGAGCCGCAATGGTCGCGCTCCGGCTCGTCCGGCGGCAGCTCTGCCGAGGTGTAGATCGCGCCGAGGAAGAGCCAGGCGCCATGCTGGCGCGAGACCAGCACCGTCTGCTTGCCCTGCCAGCCGAGCCCGGCGGCCTGCGCCAGCGGCTTCTCCATCACCGGGGCGGTGTCGACGAAGACTTTGACCTCGGCATCGCCGCGGGCCGCCAGCACGCCGGCGACGCTTTTCAGCTTGCCCTTGATCACGTCGTGATAATCGCGCCGGCGGGCATAGAGCGAGATCGCGCCGCGGTCGCGCTGCTCCAGGATGGCGAGCGGATCGCCTTCGCCGGCATAGCTCATGCCGAGTATGACGACCGAGCGCGCCGCCGGCCACAGGGTCGCCGGGTCGGCGCGTTCCGCCGTGCGCTCTGTCAGCCAGGTCATGTCGCCGTGATGGCCGGCATCGAGCCAGCCTGCGAGGCGCGCGGGCGCCTCGGGAATGGCATCGACCGAGGCGACGCGCAGCAGCGAGAAGCCTTCGGCCTTGGCGCGCGCGGCGATTGCGGCCTTGAGCTTGTCGGGGCTCAGAAGTCCAGGTCGTCGTAATGGGCCGAGGGCGCCATGCCGGGAATCCGGTCGCTCAGCAGCGGCCGGAAGCTCGGTCTGGACTTGATCCTCGCATACCATGCGCGGGCAGCCTCATCCTCGTCCCAGGGCACGTCGCCGAGATAGTCGACGCAGGAGAGATGCGCCGCCGCGGCGAGATCGGCATAGCTCAGATTGTCGCCGGCGAGCCAGTTCCGTTTCGCCGTCAGCCAGGCGATGTAGCGCAGATGATAGCGCACATTGCCGCGCGCCGCGCGGATCGCGCTCATTTCCGGCGGGCCGCCGCCCTCATCCCGGCTCATGAAGCGCTTCATCACCTTCTCCAGCACGAGCGGGGCGGTGATCTCCTCGTTGAACTTGATGTTGAACCAGTCGAGCAGCCGGCGCACTTCGATCCGTCCGCCCGGGCCTTCCGGGAGGAGGCGGCGCTCGGCAAGCGCCAGCCCGCGCGTCTCGTCGAGATACTCGGCGATCGGGCCGGGGCCCGGAATGACGAGCCCGCTATCCTCGCGCAGCACCGGCGTCGTCCCGGCCGGATTGAGCTCGAGGAACTCGCGCCGCCGTTCCCAGACGCGCTCTTCGACCAGCGCAGCGTCGAGGCCGAACTCGCCGAGCGCGAGCCGGATGAAGCGCGAATGCGGGCAAAGCGGATAATGGTGAAGCGTGGCCATCGATTGCTGGAACAGATGAAGGTTCGGATGGGGTAGGCCGGCGCGTGATGCAGCGCGATAGAGCGCCCCCGTATAGGCCTGCCGGCTAAGCCTCACAACCCAGGACCGGGGAAAGCGGCGAGTTGCGCATAAATCCTTGCCGGTCTGGTAACCAATTTGCAAAGACCGTGCGCCATAGCTTTAACGCGTTCGGCGCGGCTTTGTTGCGCCGCACCAGCAAGGCTCGGAAGGACCCTCCCATGCATGACCTTCTTGTCGCCGCCGTGCTCGGCGTGGTCGAGGGGCTGACCGAATTCCTCCCGGTGTCCTCGACCGGCCACCTGCTCCTGCTCGGGCATTTTCTCGGCTTCGAATCCAAGGGCAAGGCCTTCGAGATCCTGGTTCAGCTCGGCGCGATCCTGGCGATCCTGCTGGTCTATTTCCGCCGCCTGCTCGACATCGCCCTGCGCCTGCGGACCGATCCTTCCGCGCGGCGCTTCGTCCTCGGTGTGCTGGTCGCCTTCCTGCCTGCGGCGGTGATCGGTGCGCTGGCGCATGGCTTCATCAAGGGCGTGCTGTTCAACCCCTTCCTGGTTTGCACCACGTTGATCGCCGGCGGCCTCATCCTGCTCGTCGTCGACGAGCTGGAGCTCGAAGTGAAGCATCACGACGCCACCAGGTTCCCGCTGGCGATGTATCTCAAGATCGGCTTCGTCCAGTGCCTCGCCATGGTGCCCGGCGTCTCGCGCTCGGGCTCGACCATCGTCGGCGCGATGCTGCTCGGTGCCGACAAACGGGCCGCGGCCGAGTTCTCCTTCTTCCTGGCGATGCCGACCATGGCGGGCGCCTTCGCTTATGATCTGCTCAAGAACTACAAGGAGCTGACGACCAACGATCTCACCTTGATCGGGATCGGCTTCGTCACTGCCTTCATCTCGGCGCTGATCGTCGTCCGCAGTTTCCTCGATTTCGTCTCGAAGCGCGGCTTCACGCCTTTCGCCTGGTGGCGGATCATCGTCGGCTCGGCCGGCCTCGCCGGGCTCTGGGTCTTCGGCTGAACCTCAACCTGAAGCGGGCAGGGGCCCGCGCCAGGTTCCAAGCAACATTTCCAGGAAGCGCTCCGCCGCCGGCGCCAGCTTGACGCCGCGGCGCCTGACCACGCCGATGGTGCGCGAAACCTCGGGGTCGCGGATCGGCCGCGTCACGATGATCGGGTGGTTCTCGCCCGGCGTCGCCAGCTTCGGCAGCACGGAGATGCCGAGGCCCGCTTCGACCAGCCCGAGCGAGGTCGAGAGATGCGTCACCTCGAACGACCAGTCGAGCCGGACACCGACCTTGACCAACGCTGCGTCGAGGATGGCGCGGTTGCCGCTGCTGCGGCTGACCGTGACCAGCGGATGGCCTTCGAGATCGCCCCAGCCCAGTGACGATGTCTTCGCCAGCGCATGGTCATGCCGGCAGGCGAGCACGAAAGGGTCGTCGATCAGCGGCTCGAAGGTCAGCTCGGCATCGGAGCCACCGAGCAGGTTGATGCCGAACTCGACCTCGCCGCGCGCCACTGCTTCCAGCCCGTCATTGGCCGAGAGGTCGAGGATGCGGAAACGGATGTTCGGATACTGCGCCTGGAAGCGCGCGATCACCGAGGGCAGGAAGTAGAAGGCGGCCGTCGGCACGCAGGCGAGCGCGATCAGCCCGGCGCGGCGGCTGCCGAGATCGCGCATGGCGAAGATCGAGGTGTCGAACTCGTCGAGCATGCGCCGGACCAGCGGCAGCATCTCGCGCCCGACCATGGTGAGGGCGACCCGCCGCGTCGTCCGCTCCAGCAATGCTGCCCCGACGGCGCTTTCCAGCCGCTGGATGCGCCGGCTTAAGGCCGGCTGCGACATATTGAGCGCCTCGGCGGCGCGGTGGAAGCCGCCGAGCTCGACGACCGAGATGAAGGCGCGGAGATCGAGGGCTTCGAAATTGATGCTCATGACGTATCAATAGCGCCGATCTCTGCATTTCACAGCGATTATTCGATTTGAGAAGAGAGAGCATCGCCAAACGCCGGGTGACGCCCTTGTCCGCTCCCTTCCAGCTTCCGCACGCTCAGGCCCTGCGCATCCCCTGCGTGCTGATGCGCGGCGGCACCTCGCGCGGCCCGTTCTTCCTGGAGCGCGACCTGCCGGCCGATCCGGCGGCGCGCGACCGCGTCCTCCTCGCCGCGATGGGCTCGCCGCATATGCTGCAGCTCGACGGGCTCGGCGGCGGTAATTCGCTGACCAGCAAGGTCGCGATCGTCAGCCGTTCCAGCCGGCCCGATGCCGATGTCGATTATCTCTTCGCCCAGGTCGCGGTCGAGCGCGCCCATGTCGATCTCAGCCCGAACTGCGGCAACATGCTTTCCGCCGTCGGCCCCTTCGCGATCGAGGCCGGCCTGGTGCCGGCGCACGACGGCGAGACGGTCGTGCGGATTCATAATCGCAACACCGGTGCGCTGATCGAGGCCGCCGTGCAGACGCCGGGCGGCGTCGTCGCCTATGACGGTGCGACCGCGATCGACGGTGTCGCCGGGACGGCAGCTCCGATCAAGCTCGGCTTCCTCGAAGCCGTCGGCTCGAAGACCGGCGCCTTGCTGCCGACCGGCATCGCCCGCGAGGAGATCGACGGCGTCCCGGTGACGCTGATCGACTACGCCACGCCGATGTTGCTGCTGCGCGCCATCGATCTCGGCCTTGCCGGTGACGAGACTGCCGCTGAGCTCGATGCCAATGCTGCCCTGCTGGCACGGTTGGAGGAGCTGCGCCGCGAGGCTGGCCGCCGCATGGGCCTCGGCGATGTCGCCGGCCGCGTCATCCCCAAGGTCGGCGTGCTCTCGCCGGCGCGCCGCGGCGGCAGCCTGACCTCGCGCTATTTCACGCCGGATCGCTGCCATCGCAGCCATGCTGTCACTGGCGCGCTCTGCGTCGCCGCTGCGAGCCGGATTCCCGGCAGCGTCGCAGCCGAGATGCTTTCACTGCAGGCGGGTTCGCTCGTCACGGTCGAGCATCCAAGCGGCGCGATCCAGGTCGACCTTGCGCTCGACGCCGCCGGGCAGGTGGTCCGCGCCAGCCTGGTGCGCACCGCGCGCCGCATCTTCGAAGGAAACGTCATCGTCCCCGCCAGCGCGCTCCTCGCGCTTGCAGAGAGGGCGGAAACGGGAGGAGAACTGACCCATGACAACGACCCGCCGGCACTTCTGCAGCCTGATCGCGGCCGCCGCGGCCAGCGCCTGCCTGCCTGAATTCGCGCAGGCCCAAGCCGCCTTCCCGGACAAGCCGATGAAGCTGCTGGTGCCCTATGCCGCCGGCGGCGGCACGGATGCGATCGCGCGCCTCGTCGCACAGGGCGTCGGCGAGCGGCTCGGCCAGTCGTTGGTAGTCGAGAACAACGGCTCGGCCGGCGGCAATCTCGCCACCGCCCAGGCGGCCGCGGCGACGCCCGATGGCTACACCGTGCTGATGGCCAATCAGGGCCCGATGGTGGTCAATCCGCATCTGTTCAAGAACGTTCGGGTCGACCCGCTGACCGCCTTCGACCCGCTGACGCTGATCTCGGCGGCGCCGCTCGTCGTGGTGGTCGCACCGAACTCGCCGCACAAGACCCTCGCCGAGCTCGTCGGCCAGGCCCAGAAGAATCCGGGTAAGCTGACTTACGGCTCGGCCGGCAACGGCTCCGCCAGCCATCTCGCGACGATCCTGCTGGCGCAGACCGCGCAGTTCGAGGCCGTGCATGTGCCCTATCGCGGCGCCGGGCCGGCGCTGACTGATCTGCTCGCTGGCAACAGCGATTTCATGATCACGACGGTGCCCTCGGTCCTCGGCCTGATCCATGGCGGCAAGGTCAGGGCGCTGGCGGTGACCGGCAAGGCGCGCACCAAGCTCTTCCCGGAGGTTCCCTCGGTCTCCGAGAGCGGCTGGGCGGATTATGAGGCGACGGCCTGGTACGGCTTCGTCGTGCCCAAGGGCACGCCCAAGGAGGTCGCGGCCAAGCTGCGCCAGGCGACGGTGGAGGCGATCAACAGTCCGATCATCCGCGAGCGCCTCGAGAACGAGGGGGCCGAGCCGATCGGCAACAAGCCCGAGGAGTTCGCTGCGATGATGGAGGCGGAGTCGCGCCGCTGGGCCGGGATCATCAAGCAGGCCCGCTTGGCGATCAACTGAGGCTCAAGCCACCCGCTTATCCGCGGAATCGCAGAGATCGGCGACGACGCAGGTCTCGCAGGCCGGACGCAGCGCCTTGCAGGTATAGCGCCCGTGCAGGATCAGCCAGTGATGCGCGTGCCGGCCGAATTCGGCCGGCACCGCCTTTTCCAGTCCGAGCTCGACCTGCAGCACATTCTTGCCGGGCGCGATGCGCAGGCGATTGGCGACGCGGAAGACATGGGTGTCGACCGCGTGGGTGATCTCGCCGAAGGCGATGTTGAGCACAACATTCGCGGTCTTGCGGCCGACGCCGGGCAAGCTCTCCAGCGCCTCGCGCGCGGTCGGGACCTCGCTGCCGAACTCGGCGATCAGCTTCTCCGATAGTGCGATGACGTTCTTCGCCTTGTTGCGGTAGAGCCCGATCGTCTTGATCAGCTCGCGCACCTGGTCCTCACCGAGCGCGAGCATCTTCTGCGGCGTGTCGGCGAGCTCGAACAGCCGCTTCGTCGCTTTGTTGACGCCGGCATCGGTCGCCTGCGCCGAGAGCACGACGGCGACCAGCAGCGTGAAGGCGTTGATGTAGTCGAGCTCGCCCTTCGGCTCGGGTCTTTGCTGCCGGAAGCGGCTGAAGATCTCGTAGATCTCGGCGGCGCTGCGCGGCTTCGGAGACGTGATCCGCTTGGGCGAGGGGCTGCGGAGTTTCGGACTGTTCGGCACGGGCATCGCGGCGTTATAATTCGCGTATGACCTTGGGCAAGCCCGATTGCGACGTTGGAGCCGAAGCGGCCGAGCGGCCGGTCTTCGACGCGACGATCACGCCGCATCGCTCGCTCGGCCAGAACGGCTTCCGCATCGTCATGACCCTGGTCTGCCTGACCAGCGTCGCCGCCTCGATCCCCTTCATGGTGCTCGGCGCCTGGCCGGTCGCCGGCTTCTTCGGCCTCGATATCATTGCCCTGTTTATCGCCTTCAAGGTCAATTTCAACGCGGCCCGCGCCTTCGAGCGCATCGTTGTGACGCCGCTGGAAGTGCTGCTGCGCAAGGTCTCGCATCACGGCCGCGAGAAGGTCTGGCGCTCCAATCCCGCATGGACCAAGCTCGAACGCGACGATGACGAGGATTACGGCCTGCTCGAGCTTTCGCTGGTTTCGCGCGGGCAGCGCACCGTGGTCGCCTCGGCGCTCTCGCCGCAGGAGCGCGAGGGCTTCGCGCAAGCGCTCGGCACGGCACTTGCCAAGGCTAAGCGCGGCCCAGACTTCGAACCCGCCTGAGCATGGCCGCGACGATCATCCCCCTGATCGCATGGGCGGTGATCATCTTCGTGATCGTCGCAGCCGTGCGTGCCAATCGTCGCCCTCGTGGGCCGCTGCCCAGCCAGAATGGCGGCGAGGAAGCGGTCCGGGCCTACGGGCTCGTCCTGCGCGACAGGCTCGATCACGCGCTGTTCGGGCCGGTGCTGGCGGGGCAGGTCTGGGATCGCGTGATGGCTCGCCCGGTCGGTGAGGGGCTGATCCACGAATTCCACCGTGATTACTGCGGCCACGGCCTGATCCGCACGGAGGCGGGCATTAAGCTCTGCGACATCCTCGACGGCCATCACCCCGGCGAAGCGATCGCCGAATGGCGCTCGCGGGATGAGTTCGTCGCCTTCTTCGCCGAGCAGTCGGACTACAGCTGCAGCGGCTGGGACGAGACCTCGCCGGTCTTTTTCACCGATGACGAATGGCATCGCAACAACCAGCGCCTCACCCGCGAGAAGCTGCACCGCTTTCTCTGAAAGGCGTCACCGCTGCTGCGCCAGCCAGATCGTATGGCCGCCGCAGCCGGCATCCTCGACGACGTGCGCGATGACCGAAAAGCCGTTCTCATCAAGGAGGCCGCGATACTCGGCCGGATCGAGGCTGGCATGGTAAAGCGGCTCGCCCTCGAAGCTGCCGATCGCCTCGCCATGGCGGGGACCGCTGGTGAAGAGCAGCGCCGTCCCGTTATCTGCATGCTTCCGGAACAGCGGGAACATCCGCCGCTGATCGTCAGGGCGCAGATGGAAGAAGCTGTCCCAGGCGATCAGCCCGTCGAAACGGTGGCCGAGCGCGAGTTCGCGCATATCGGCGACCTGCCAGCTCTGTTGCGGAAAGCGTTCGCGGCAGAGCGTGATCAACGGCTGCGCCGAATCGATGCCGGTGACAGAGCAGCCTTGCTCGATCAGGTGCCGCGCGATCGGCTCGCCCATGCCGCAGCCGATATCGAGGACCGATGGGCTAGCCGGAAGCAGCGACAGGAAGCGGTCGAGCCAGCCTGCCTCCATCAGCTTCCGGCCGCGCTGCTGGTCATAGGCGGCGGCATGACGTTGGTAGAGCGAGACGACGGCGTCGGCTGAGCTGGTCATTTGCGGACTTCTAAGCGTCATCCACCGCGAAGACGAGCTTGCCAGCTTTCGGGTGGGATACGCATGCTGCCATCACTAGCTTCGTGAGCATGAGAGATCAGGTCGCGAGGACAGGACAATGAACGCCCATTCCAGTCTCAGGACGGCGATGAAACCGATCATAGTCTCCAATGCCGTGCTCGCCCGTGCCGCCGAGGCGATTCCCTCGGAAGCCGATTTTCCGGCGGTCGCGCCCGGCTCGGACTATGACACGGTCCGCCGCATCCTGGCCTACATCACCAACAACTGGCGCCAGCAGCCGACGATCGAGGCGATCGCCGACGCGGCCGGCGCGACGCCGACCGACGTGCACCACCTGTTCCGGCGCTGGTGCGGGCTGACGCCGAAAGCCTTCTTGCAGGCGATCACGCTCGACAATGCCAAGGGCCTGCTGGCTTCATCCGCCAGCATCCTCGACACCTCCTTCGAGGTCGGCCTCTCCGGTCCCGGCCGGCTGCACGACCTCTTCGTCACTCATGAGGCGATGTCGCCGGGCGAATGGAAGACGGGCGGCGAGGGGCTGCGCATGTCCTATGGCTTCCATACCTCGCCCTTCGGCGAAGCGTTGATCGTGGTGACCGAGCGCGGCCTTGCCGGCCTCGGCTGGGTCTCGAACAACCTGGATGGCGGCAAGGTCATCGGCGGCCGGGCCGAGGCGCTGGCTGACATGATGCGGCGCTGGCCGCATGCGGACTACCGCTTCGACCCGCAGTCGACGGCGCCCTATGCCAGCCGCGTCTTCGAGCCGGGGAGCTGGTCGCCGCAGACGCCGCTGCGCGTCGTGCTGATCGGCACCGATTTCGAGGTCCGCGTCTGGGAGACGCTGCTGCGCATCCCCGTCGGCTGCGCCACCACCTATGGCGACGTCGCCGATCATATTGGCAAGCCCTCTGCGGCCCGCGCGGTCGGTGCCGCGGTCGGCAAGAACCCGATCTCCTTCGTGGTCCCTTGCCATCGCGTCATCGGCAAGTCCGGCGCGCTCACCGGCTATCATTGGGGGCTGACGCGCAAGCGCGCCATCCTCGGCTGGGAGGCCGGGCAGGTCTCAGGCGGCGAGGCCGCCTGAGCCGAGAATTTACTGGATGGTCGGAGCGGGCGCCGCCGGAGGCGGGGGCGTCCGCTTCGCCGTGGCCGGGCGCGGCTTGGCCGCTTCGGGCTTCGGTTCGGGCAGGCCGAGGCGGGAGCGGATCGAGGCGGCGCGCGCCTCGGTGATGCGGGCGCCGCAGAAGCCGTGCGATCCCTCGCGCTGGAAGTCGCGGCAGATCTGCTCGCGCTCCGAGGAGAAGCCCGCCTGCTCGCGGGCGATCGAGCGCTGCTCCGGCAGGTCGGCCTTGGCCGAGAGTGCCCTGTAGCCCTCGCGGACCGCCGTCTCCGCCTTGCCGCGCTCGGCTTCGATCTCCTTGGCGTGGGCGGGCAACGTGCGGACGTCCGGGCCCCAGACGCCGCGCGGGTCGATGCGGCAGGCGGCCGCCTCGATCACGCAGGGCTGTTCCGGCTCGGTCACCAGGAAGGCGCCGTCGAGCACGTCGAAGATGATCGGGCAGGCCGGCGCCTCGAGCTTGTAGCGCGGCAGCCCAGCCGGCTTGCCGAGCGAAGTGACCGGCACGGGAGCGTCGCCGAAGGAAATTGCGCAGGGCTCGGTGAGGTTGCTGGGCTGGAAGCCCTCGGCGCGCAGCTTCAGGCCATAGCCGCTGCCGGTCTTCTCCAGCGTTGCTTCGCCCAGGCCGCCATTGCGCCGCAAGGTCTTGCCGAGGATCGAATCCTCGCCCGGAATCTTGATGGCCGGCATGGTGCGTGGGCGAGGCGTCGCCGGGCCGCCCATCGAGGCTGGTGCCGATTGCTGCGCGCCCGGCTGGTTGAAGGGCTGCGCGCCGGGAAGCTGCAGCGGCTGCGCCTGCGCTACGCCTGCGAGGCCGAGCCAAGCCAGCGCTGCGCTGGCAGCGAGGCGAGAGGCAGTCGGGCGGCGGAGCGTCGTCACGGCTGTTTCCTGGTGGCGCAAGGTCCATTCTGAATGGATTGGCTACGACCGTTGCGCAAGAGCATGCGCGCAACACTTATCCGGAATGGTCAGGCCCGCGAATTCTGTACAGGATACTGCACAAAGCCGATTCTTAATCCGGCTCCGTGCCTTGCAAGCAGGGCGTCACCCTCCCTATATACGCCGCGAAGCGGTGGTTTTTGAAGGCCATCGGGGCCGGATTGCGCCAGGCGCCAGCATTCACATGCGAACGCCGAAACGCAGGGCCGGTCGATTTGTTGTAACCGGCGGGTGAAGCCGGGTCGGGGTCAAGGCTCCGTTCCGTCACTTGCTCGCCAGACGTGGATATCTCGGTTTCGTTCGCCGCAGCAGGTGGGGGCGATCCGGGGCCATGGGCCGGAGGACGGCGTCCTGGACGCGGCCTTTCGGCGATCTGCTAAATCGAAAGGGATCCCATCCATGGGTAAAGTCATTGGTATCGACCTCGGCACGACGAATTCTTGCGTCGCGGTGATGGAAGGCACCACTCCGAAGGTCATCGAGAATTCCGAGGGCGCCCGCACCACGCCTTCGATCGTCGCCATCACGGATGACGGCGAGCGTCTGGTCGGCCAGCCGGCGAAGCGCCAGGCGGTCACCAATCCGGAGCGCACCTTCTTCGCTATCAAGCGCCTGATCGGGCGTACCTTCGACGATCCGATGACCAAGAAGGACATCGATCTCGTCCCCTACAAGATCAAGAAGGCCCCGTCGGGCGACGCCTGGGTCGAGGCCGACGGCAAGGATTACTCGCCCTCGCAGATCTCCGCCTTCACCCTGACGAAGATGAAGGAGACCGCGGAGGCCTATCTCGGCCAGCCGGTCACGCAGGCGGTCATCACCGTCCCGGCCTATTTCAACGACGCCCAGCGCCAGGCGACGAAGGATGCCGGCCGCATCGCCGGCCTCGAAGTGCTGCGCATCATCAACGAGCCGACTGCGGCTGCGCTCGCTTACGGCCTCGACAAGAAGCAGGCCGGCACCATCGCGGTCTATGACCTCGGCGGCGGCACCTTCGACGTCTCGGTCCTCGAGATCGGCGACGGCGTCTTCGAGGTGAAGTCGACCAATGGCGACACCTTCCTCGGCGGCGAGGACTTCGACATGCGCCTGGTCGAGTACCTGGCGGACGAGTTCAAGCGCGAACAGGGCATCGACCTGAAGAAGGACAAGCTCGCCCTGCAGCGCCTGAAGGAAGCTGCCGAGAAGGCCAAGATCGAGCTGTCGACGACTGCGCAGACCGAGATCAACCTGCCTTACATCACGGCGGATGCCTCGGGCCCGAAGCACCTCGCCATCAAGCTCTCTCGCGCCAAGTTCGAAAGCTTGGTCGAGGATCTGATCCAGCGCACCATCGAGCCCTGCCGCAAGGCGCTCAAGGATGCCGGCCTGTCCGCGGGCCAGATCGACGAGGTCGTCCTGGTCGGCGGCATGACCCGCATGCCGAAGGTCCAGGAGGTCGTGAAGCAGTTCTTCGGCAAGGAGCCGCACAAGGGCGTCAATCCTGACGAGGTCGTTGCCATCGGCGCCGCCATCCAGGCCGGCGTGCTGCAGGGCGACGTCAAGGACGTTCTGCTGCTCGACGTGACCCCGCTTTCGCTCGGCATCGAGACGCTGGGCGGTGTCTTCACCCGCCTGATCGACCGCAACACCACGATCCCGACCAAGAAGAGCCAGGTCTTCTCCACCGCCGAGGACAACCAGGGCGCTGTGACGATCCGGGTCTTCCAGGGCGAGCGCGAGATGGCGTCCGACAACAAGGCGCTCGGCCAGTTCGACCTGATGGGCATTCCGCCGGCGCCGCGCGGCATGCCGCAGATCGAGGTGACCTTCGACATCGACGCCAACGGCATCGTTTCGGTGACGGCGAAGGACAAGGCCACCAACAAGGAGCAGCAGATCAAGATTCAGGCGTCCGGCGGTCTCTCCGAGGCCGAGATCCAGAAGATGGTCAAGGACGCCGAGGCGAATGCTTCCGAGGACAAGAAGCGCCGCGAGCTGGTCGAGGCCAAGAACCAGGGCGAGAGCCTCGTGCACTCGACCGAGAAGTCGCTGAAGGACTATGGCGACAAGGTCTCGGAGGCCGACAAGGGCGCGATCGAGACTGCGCTCGAGGCGCTTCGGGCCGCGCTCACGGGTGAGGATGTCGAGGCGATCTCGGCGCGCACCAACGAGCTGATGCAGGCGTCGATGAAGCTCGGCGAGGCGATGTATGCCGCCAGCCAGGCCGAGGCGAACGCTCCCGAGGGCGCCGCTGCCGAGGAACCGAAGAAGGACGACGTCATCGACGCCGACTTCAAGGACGTCAGCGACGACAAGGGCGACAAGAAGAAGAGCGCGTAAAGCGCGCTCGTCATCGACCGTGACGAGAATGGCCGGGCTTGACCCGGCCATTCCATTAAGGCGATGGCGTCGGCAGGACATGACTCGCCGGCTCGCGCAGGACGCGCGGGGCGGCGCAGGGGCAGCTGGTTGAATGTCGAAGCGCGACTACTACGAGATCCTCGGGGTCTCCCGGACTGTGACGGAAATCGAGCTCAAGGGCTCCTTCCGCAAGCTCGCCATGCAGCATCACCCGGACAAGAATCCGGGCGACAAGCAGGCCGAGATCAAGTTCAAGGAAATCAACGAGGCCTATCAGATCCTCTCTGATGGCCAGAAGCGCGCAGCCTATGACCGCTATGGTCACCAGGCTTTCGACAATGGCGGTGGCGGCGGCGGGCCGGCCGACATGTCGGACTTCATGTCCGACATCTTCGAATCCTTCTTCGGCGAAGGCCGCGGCCGTGGCGGCCCGCGCGGCGCCAATTCCCGCGAGCGCGGCGCCGACCTGCGCTATAATCTCGAGATCGGCCTCGAAGAGGCCTATGCCGGCAAGAACGAGACGATCCGCGTCCCGACCTCGGTGAGCTGCGAGGTCTGCTCCGGCACCGGCGCCAAGGCCGGCTCAAAGTCGCGCCAATGCCCGACCTGTGGCGGCCATGGCCGCGTCCGCGCCAGCCAGGGCTTCTTCTCGGTCGAGCGGACATGCCCGACCTGCGGCGGTCGCGGCGAGATCATCGACGATCCCTGCACCGGCTGCCAGGGCGCCGGCCGCGTCACCCGCGAGCGCACGCTCTCTGTCAATATCCCGGCTGGCGTCGAGGACGGCACGCGCATCCGCCTCGCCGGCGAGGGCGAGGCCGGCCTGCGTGGCGGCCCGGCGGGCGATCTCTACATCTTCCTCTCGATCAAGCCGCACGCCATCTTCCAGCGCGACGGCGCCGACCTGTTCTGCCGCGTGCCGATCGGCTTGACCTCGGCCGCGCTCGGCGGCGAGATCGAGGTGCCGACACTGAACGGCGACAAGGCCCGGGTGAAAATCCCCGAGGGCACGCAGACCGGCAAGCAATTCCGCCTCAAGGCCAAGGGCATGAGCGTGCTGCGCTCGCGCGAGATGGGAGATCTCTACATCCAGGTCTTGGTCGAGACGCCGCAGAAGCTCACCGCCCGCCAGCGCGAGCTCCTGATGGAGTTCGAGCGCGAGAGTTCGGGCGCGACCCATCCCGAGACCGCCGGCTTCTTCGGTCGGGTCAAGGATTTCCTCGGCGGCCTCGGCGGCTCTGCCTGATACGAAAAACGGGCGCCTTACGGCGCCCGTTTTTTTTGATCGGGACCGACCTTGCGGGTCAGGCCTTGTCGATCACTTTCTTGACGGCGTCCTTGGCCTTGCCGACCGCCTGCTGGGCTTCGCCCTTGCGCTCCTGCGCGATGCCCTCGGCCTGCAGGCCGGGCTTATTCAGCGCCTTGCCGGCGGCCTGCTTGACGTTGCCGGCGGCCTCGTTGGCCATGCCCTTGATCTTGTCGGCGGTGCTGCCCATGGACGTGTTCCTCTTCGTGATCGGGGAGGGCGCCGTAGCGCCCGGTCGGAGGGACAACGTCGTCAGGTGATTCAGGTTCCCGCATCTTGCGAGACGCTCGCCGCTATCGCCCGCAGCGCCTGTCCTGTCGCCTCGTCTGCCGGGAAGAAGGTCTCCAGCGCCAGTTCCGACAAGGTCACGTCGACCGGCGTGCCGAACACCGTCGTAGTCGAGATCAGCGACAGCACGGTCGCGCCCAGCCGCAATTGCAGCGGCAGCACGATCGGGGGCTCCGCTTCCTCCTGCGGTTTGCCTTTCGCGGTTGGCGCAGCCGGGACCGGATAGCTCAGCAATTCCGTGAGCAGCTCCGCAAGCAGCGGGTCGGCGGTGGCGCGGATCTGCTGGCGCAGCCGCGCGATCAGATGGCTGCGCCATTCTACGAGATTGAGGATCGCCGGGGCGAGCCCACGCGGATGCAGGCTGAGCCGGAGCACATTGACCGGCGGGCGCAGCAGGTCGGCATCCTCGACCCCGGCCAACAGCGGCGCGATCATCCTGTTCGCCGCCAGCAGGGTCCAGTGCCGGTCGACGGCGACGGCCGGGTAGGGCTCGTGCCCCTTGAGCAGCAGGTCGATCGCGCTGCGTGCCGCCTGCAGGCTGGGGTCTTCCAGCGAGCGTTCGAGATAGACCGGCGCATAGCCGGCCGAGAGCAGGAGTGCGTTGCGCTCGCGCAGTGGCACGCCGAGATGCTCGGCGAGCAGCAGGACCATGTCGCGGCTCGGGACCGAGCGGCCGCTCTCGACGAAGCTGAGATGCTTCTGCGAGATCTCGGCTTCGAGCGCGAGGTCGAGCTGGCTGAGACGGCGCAGCTGGCGCCAGTCGCGGATGAGATGCCCGATCGCGGGCTGCTGGTGCTTGTTCATGGCAGGCAAGTTAGCTGCGGCCGGGCTGTCTTCCAATTACCTCGCACTTAATCGACCAGCCGCCCAAGCTTCGTCAGCATGGTCTCCATCAGCAACGGCCCGCGGATCAACCGGGCCCGAACCGGAGAACGACCATGGCCTTCATCCAGTCCTCGCGCTTCCTGCGTAACGCCCTCGCCCTCGACGCCGCCGCCTGTGCCGCCACCGGTCTACTGCTCAGCGTCGGCGCTGGCGCGCTCTCCGGCCTGCTCGGCTTCCCCCAAGAATTCCTGCGTGGCGCCGGCCTCGTGCTGCTGCCCTGTGCCGCTGCACTCGCCTTCTTCGCCAGCCGGGTGCGCCTGCCGCGGCTCGCCGTCTACGCGGTGATCGGTATCAACATCCTCTGGGTCGCCGATAGCGTCCTGATCCTGGTCGCCGGCTGGTTCGCGCCGACCACGCTCGGCATTGCCTTCGTCCTGGCCCAGGCCGCGGCGGTCGCCATCGTCACCGAGCTCGAAGTGATCGGCCTGAAGAAGTCGGTGTCCGATGCGGCGGGAGCTGAAGCTGCGCTGAATTGAGACAGACTGTCCCCACCTCATTACGCCGCTGCGGCTTGCTCCGCGGCGGCGTTTGATTTGCGACGGCTTGTCACGAAACTGTCGCCTGTGCTCACTAGCCGGATGGCCTGCCTCCTCCCCCTACGGAACAGGACCGTCCCATGCGCAAACCCCTCGTCCTTGCGGCTCTCGCGGCGCTCCTCGCCGGCGGAACGGCGCTCGCCGAGCCGAACTTCAACCGCATCGCCACCTTCCAGGTGCCGCTGAACCTGCCGGCCGATCGCGACGCGAGCAAGAAGACGGTTTCCGAGATCATCACGGCCAACGAAGCCGGAACTCTGCTCGCCTATACCGACGCCGAGCAGAAGGCGATCGGCCTGATCGACATCACCACGGCCAATGCGCCCAAGCCCGCCGGCTTCGTTCCGGTCGGCGGCGAGCCGACCTCGGTCATCATCCTCGGCGAGCGCGCCTTCGCCGTCGTCGTCACCTCCGGCGACAATTTCAAGGAGCCGACGGGCCATCTTGCCACCATCGACCTCAAGACGAAGCAGGTCGCAGCGACATGCGAACTCGGCGGCCAGCCGGATTCGATCACGCTGACCAAGGACAAGGGCAAGCTCGCCATCGTCATCGAGAACGAGCGCGACGAGAAGCTGAACAAGGGCGACCTGCCGCAGCTTCCTGCCGGCAATCTCACACTGATCGGCATCAAGGATGGGCAGGCCGATTGTGGCTCCAAGCAGATCGTCGACCTCACCGGCATCGCCGCAGTCGAGCCAACCGATCCGGAGCCGGAATTCGTTGACGTCAACCAGGACGGCCTCGCCGTGCTGACGCTGCAGGAAAACAACCACCTTGCGGTGGTCGATACGAAGACCGGCAAGCTCGTCGCGCATTTCCCGGCCGGCACTGTCGACCTCAAGAATATCGACAAGACCCGCGACGGCCAGATCAAGCCGGTCGAGGAGCTGAAGGGTGTCGCCCGCGAGCCCGACGCGGTGCGCTGGCTCGACAATGACCGCTTCGTGACCGCGAATGAGGGCGACTGGAAGGGCGGCTCGCGCGGCTTCACCATCTTCCGCAAGGACGGCACGGTCGAGTTCGACTCCGGCAGCATGGTCGACCAGATCGCCATCCGCCTCGGCCATTATCCGGAGCGCCGCTCGGCCGCCAAGGGCAGCGAGCCCGAGGGCATCGAAGTCGGTACCTATGGCAGCGACCGTCTGATCTTCGTCGGACTGGAGCGCGCCTCGCTCGTGCTCGTCTTCAAGGATGAAGGCCCCGGCCGCGCCCCGCGCTTCCTGCAGGCATTGCCCGGTGGCATCGCTCCCGAGGGTCTGCTCGCCATCCCACAGCGCAATCTCTTCGTTTCCGCCTCGGAAGCCGACCTCGGCGAGAAGGGCGGCGCCCGCTCGGCCGTGACGATCTACGAGCGCAGCGAAGCTCCGATCAGCTATCCGACCATCGTCTCGGCCGATGTCGAAGGCGCCCCGCTCGGCTGGGGCGCGCTTTCGGGCCTCGCCGCCCATCCCGAACTGCCAGGCCGGCTCTTCAGCGTCACCGACAGCGCCTATACCCCCTCGCGCATCCTCGAGATCGACGCGGCGAAGAAGCCCGCGACGATCACCGGCGCGATCACCGTGACCAAGGACGGCAAGCCCGCTTCCTATGACCTCGAAGCGATCGCGACGCGCCCGGGCGGCGGCTTCTGGCTGGCCTCGGAAGGTGCGCCGGAGCGCAAGGAGAAGCCGACGCAGAACCTCTTGCTGCGCGCCTCTGCCAAGGGCGAGATCGAGGAGGAGATCGCCCTGCCGGAGGAGTTCGCCGCCAAGGCGACCAACCAGGGCTATGAGGGCGTCGCCGTCACTGGCACCGGCCAGGACGAGACGGTCTGGATCGCCGTGCAGCGCGAATGGAAGGACGACCCCAAGGGCAAGGTCAAGATCCTGACCTACAAGCCCTTCACCAAGAGCTGGGGCATTCTCTACTACCCGCTGACGGCGCCTGTCGCCGGCGCCTGGATGGGCCTCTCGGAGCTGACTTATCTTGGCGACGAGACCTTTGCCGTGATCGAGCGCGACAACCAGTTCGGCGCCAAGGCGGTGAAGACGCTGGCGACGTTCTCGGTCAAGGGCCTGAAGCCAGCGCCGTTCGGCTCCTCCGACATCCCGACCGTCGAGAAGAAGCTGCTGCGCGACCTGACGCCCGACCTGATGAAGCTGGGCGGCTACGGGCTCGACAAGGTCGAGGGCATGGCGGTCGACAAGGCCGGCGACCTCTTCGTCGTCACCGACAATGACGGCGTCGACGACTCCTCCGGCGAGACCCAGTTCTTCGCCTTCGGCAAGCTCGCGAAGTAGGTTTGCAAGACAGGGCCGGCGGGCGCTGCCCCGCCGGCTGCAGAACGCCACGCAGCCGCCAGCGATGTCTTGCTGTCGATGCCGGTGCATGCCCTACTCTCGAAAAGGGGAGGGCGGCGCATGGCCCAAGGGGTTCTGTCACACAGCAGCTCGCCGCCCCATGGCGAGCACCATGGCTCCATCCCCGCTCTGACGCTCGGCGCGCTCGGCGTCGTCTACGGCGACATCGGCACCAGTCCGCTCTATGCGCTGAAGGAAGCCGCCCGCGCGGCGAGCGCCGGCGGAACTTTGCAGCCGGGGGCCGTCATCGGTTGCGTCTCGATGATCCTGTGGGCGTTGATCCTGATCATCTCGCTCAAATATTCGCTGCTGATCATGCGCGCCGACAATCGCGGTGAGGGTGGCATCATGGCGATGCTTGCCTTGCTCAAGGCCCGCCACGCCAAGCCCGGCACGCCGCGCGCCTATGTGCTGGTGGTCGGTCTCGTCGGAGCCGCGCTGCTCTACGGCGACGGCGCGATCACGCCGGCAATCTCCGTGCTCAGCGCGGTCGAAGGCCTCAAGGTCGACGCTCCGGTCCTGGCGCCGGCGATCGTGCCGCTGACCGCGGCGATCCTGATCGGTGTCTTCCTCATGCAGAGCAAGGGCACCGGCTTCATTGGCAAGCTGTTCGGGCCGATCATGCTGCTCTGGTTCATCGCCCTCGCGCTGCTCGGCATCCGGGGCATCCTGATGGCGCCGGACATCCTGGCCGCGATCAACCCGTTCAATGCGCTCTACTTCATCACCCACACCGCCCCGATCGTCGGCTTCGCCGTGCTGGGCGCGACCTTCCTGGCCGTGACCGGCGGCGAGGCGATGTATGCGGATATGGGCCATTTCGGCCCGCTGCCGATCCGCATCGCCTGGCTGACGGTGGCGCTTCCCGCGCTGATGCTCAACTATTTCGGGCAGGGCGGCCTGCTGCTGAGCCATCCCGAGGCGCTCGACAACCCGTTCTATCAGCTCGCCCCCGACTGGGCGCATTATCCGATGGTCTTCTTCGCGACGGCCGCCGCCGTCATTGCTTCGCAGGCGGTGATCACCGGCGCCTTCTCGCTGACGCGGCAGGCCGTTCAGCTTGGCCTGTTCCCAGCCGTCCATATCCAGCACACGGCGGATGACCAGAAGGGCCAGATCTACATCCCGATCGTCAATTGGCTGATCTGCCTGGCGACCCTGACTTCGGTCTTCACCTTCCGCTCGTCCGATGCGCTGGCGGGCGCCTACGGCATCGCCGTCTCGCTCTTGATGGCCATCACTACAGGGCTGGCGGCGCTGATCGCGCTCAAATGGGGCTACAATCCGATCCTCGTCGTGGCGGTCAACGGCTTCTTCCTGTTGATCGACCTGATCTTCTTCTCGGCGAACCTGCCGAAGCTGCACGAGGGCGGCTGGTATCCGCTGGTTCTGGCGCTGGCGCTGACGGTGATCATGCTGACCTGGCGGCGCGGCCTTGCCCTGGTGGAGGCGGCACGCGCGCGCCAGCGCGAGCCGGAGAGAGCGTTCCTCGATATGCTGGCGACGAATCCGCCGCTGCGCCTGCCGGGGACCGCTGCCTTCCTGGCCTCGGCGGCGCGCGGGCTGCCGCTCTCGCTGACGCATTTCGTCCGCCACAACCACGCGCTGCATGAGCGCATCCTGCTGGTGACCGGCAAGCTCGAGGAGATTCCCCGAGTCTCCGACGAGAACCGGATCGAGCTGGTCGAGCTCGCGCCCAGCGTCACGCGCGTGATCATCCATTTCGGCTTCATGGAGACGCCGCGCATTCCCGACGGCTTGCGCTGTGGAGTCGAGCGCGGCCTGCTGCAAGGCGTCGATCTCAACGGAATGTCGTATTATATCGGCCGCGAGACCGTCATTCCTCGCGAGGAGATCGCCGGGATGGCGATGTGGCGCGAAGCGCTCTTCGCCTTCATGCAGCGCAATGCCGAGCGTTCGGCCGCGCATTTCCACATCCCGGCCAAGCAGGTCGTGGAGGTCGGGGTCGAGATCGAGATCTGATCGCCGCGGGGACGGCTGGCGACCATCGCCGGCTCGGTCAGGCTACCCGGTCATTCCGGCGGGTGCCGGAACGACCAGGGTGCCGGAAGGCCGATCTTTCAAAGACCGAGCTTCTTCTTGCGCTGGCCGAGCGTGCGCAGGCGCAGCGCGTTGAGCTTGATGAAGCCGGCGGCGTCGCGGTGGTCGTAGGCGACCGCACCTTCCTCGAAGGTGACGAGGTCCTGGTCGTAGAGTGAATAGGGGCTGGAGCGGCCGATGACGTGGACGCCGCCCTTGTAGAGCTTGAGCCGCACCTGGCCGGCGACGAACTCCTGGCTCTTGTCGATCAGCGCCTGCAGCATCTCGCGCTCGGGCGAGAACCAGAAGCCGTTATAGATCAGCTCGGCATATTGCGGCATGAGCTGGTCCTTGAGATGGGCGGCGCCGCGGTCGAGCGTGATCGACTCGATGGCGCGGTGCGCCACGGCGAGGATCGTGCCGCCGGGGGTCTCGTACATGCCGCGGCTCTTCATCCCGACGAAGCGGTTCTCGACCAGGTCGAGCCGGCCGATGCCGTTGTCGCGGCCGAGCTCGTTGAGCTTGGCGAGCAGCTTGGCGGGCGAGAGCTGGACGCCGTCGATCGCCACCGCATCGCCCTTGGCGAAGTCGATCGAGATCACGGTCGGCTTGTCCGGCGCTTCCTCGGGCGAGATCGTGCGCGAATAGACATAATCGGGCACTTCCTGGGCCGGGTCCTCCAGCACCTTCCCCTCGGAGGAGGCGTGCAGCAGGTTGGCATCGACCGAGAACGGCGCCTCACCGCGCTTGTCCTTGGCGATCGGGATCTGATGCTGCTCGGCGAAGGCGATCAGCTGTTCGCGCGAGCGCAGGTCCCATTCGCGCCAGGGGGCGATCACCTGGACGTCGGGCTTCAGCGCATAGGCGGTCAGCTCGAAACGGACCTGGTCGTTGCCCTTGCCGGTGGCGCCATGGGAGATCGCGTCGGCGCCGACGCGCTCGGCGATCTCGATCAGCTTCTTGCCGATCAGCGGGCGGGCGATCGATGTTCCCAGCAGATAGACGCCCTCATAGGCAGCGTTGGCCCGGAACATCGGGAAGACGTAATCGCGAACGAACTCTTCGCGCAGGTCCTCGATGTGAATGTTCTCCGGCTTGATGCCGAGCAGCAGCGCCTTCTGGCGGGCCGGCTCCAGCTCCTCGCCCTGGCCGAGATCGGCGGTGAAGGTCACGACCTCGCAGTTATAGGTGGTCTGCAGCCATTTCAGGATGATCGAGGTGTCGAGCCCGCCGGAATAGGCGAGCACGACCTTGTTCACGCGCTTGTCGGCCATGGACTGGTCTTCCTGCAGTGGCGGCACGAGGGCTCGTGCCCGGTGTTGAGAATACGGCTTTCGCGGCCGCATTTCGGACGTAACCGGGCACTATCGCAGGGCTAGGGGCGACGCAATCGGAACCTTCTGATCGATTGTCCGTCTTCGTTTGATGGATCGCTGTCCGTTGGCGCGTTTGCGGCTTCTGGCTTGCGGGCCGATTCGTGGAGGCGGAGAGTCGGCTCGGTTTGTAAAAGCTGCTCTCGCGTGGAGGTTTGATGCCGAATCGTCCTGTTCTGGATTTCTGGTACGAGTTCGCGTCGACCTATTCCTGCCTCAGCGCCCTCAGGGTCGAAGAGCTGGCCGAGGCGGCCGGCGTCGAGGTGCGCTGGCGTCCCTTCCTGCTCGGGCCGATCTTCGCTGCACAGGGTTGGGCGACCTCGCCCTTCAATCTCTACCCGAACAAGGGCCGCTATATGTGGCGCGACACGGCGCGTCGGGCCGCCCGCTACGGGTTGACCATCAAGCGGCCCGAGACCTTCCCGCAGAACTCGCTCGTCGCGGCGCGGCTGGCGCTTGCGGGGCGCGAGGCCGGCTGGCTGCCAGCCTTCTCCAGGGCGCTGTTCCGCGCCCAGTTCTGCGAGGGTCGCAACATCGCCGAGGAAGCTGTGCTGAGCGCGGCCCTGCGCGAAGCCGGGGCTGATCCGGTCAGCGTCTTCCCAGCGTCACGCAGCGAGGAGGTCAAGGGTCGGCTCAAGGCCGAGACCGAGCTCGCCAAGTCGCTCGGCATCTTCGGTGCGCCGACCTTCGTCACTGGGGACGGCGAGTTGTTCTGGGGCGACGATCGTCTCGAGGAAGCGCTCGCCTGGGCGAAGGACGGGCGCTGACGCACTAGGTTGCAGGCGGCAGGCTCGCACCTGCAGCGTGGTCGATCAGATAGAGCCAACTGCCGTCATCCTGCCGCCGGACGACCTCCGCCGTGCTGCCTGCAACGATCACGAGCTCGCCGTCGCGCAAGGCGAAATCGGCCCGCAGCAGGGCGATATTGCCGTGGCAAACGCAGAACTTGTTGCGCGAGGTCATCGTTCCGGGGGCGGCGAGCAGGCGCGCCAGCTCCTCCGAGATCGCATCGAGGCCTGTGAACTCGCGGCCGCTGCCGTCGACGAGCAATGTCGCCGTAGGCTCGTAGAGCGATAGCAGGTTCTCGATCCTGCGGCTGTTGAAGGCGCGGGCGAAAGTCTCGTTCATCAGCTGGGGTTCTGTGACCTTGAACATGGTATGCTCCGCAAATGGTGTGGCCAGCCGTGGAACCACGCCGCTTTGGCACTATCCAAATCGATACCGACATGACTGCAGCGCTCGCTCCTGCCGCCGATCCGCTCGACATCCCCGCACCGCGTCCGCCTGCGGAATGCCCAGTCGAAACCTGGCTCGCCTTGCTGGGCCATCGCTGGAGCGCATTGCTGCTCTGGCACCTTCAGGACGGAGCGCTGCGCTTTCGCGATCTGAAGGGGCGGCTGCCCCAGGTCACTGCGAAGGTGCTGAGCGAGCGGCTTGAAACCCTGCGCCGGCACGGGCTGCTCGTCCGCAGCGAAGCGCGCGGCTTCCCCGTCGAGGTCAGCTACGGCCTGAGCGAGGCGGGGCAGGCGCTGATGCCGATCCTCGACCAGGTCGAGCGCTGGTCACGCCGCTACCCAACCAGCTAGCCGCCCGCCGGCGGCGCCGGCGGCGCCGGCCGCGACCACGGTCCATGCGCCGCCGAGGTTTGGGCGATCTCCGGCAAAGGCTGGCGCTCGGTGATCTTCGGCGGGCCGGGCGGCGCTTCCGGCGGCAGGCGCCCGCCAGCGGTCTGCACCAGAGCTTGCACCCGCTTGGTGACGGAAGGGTGGGTCGAGAACAGGTCCGCGAAATCGTCGGGGTCGTTCTCGAAGCACATGTCCATCACGCCGGACGGGACATTGTCGATGTCGGCTCGTCCCGAGATCTTCAGCAGCGCCGAGATCATTGCGTCCGGGTTCTTGGTCAGCTCCACCGCCCCGGCGTCGGCGAGATATTCGCGCGCCCGCGACAGTGACAACCGGATCAGCACGGCGAGCAGCCAGGCGACGGCGATCACCGCGAAGCCGAGGATGATCGCGAAGCCGCTGCCCTTCTTGTCGCCGTCCGAGGAGATGCGGACCCGGCCGAGATTGCGGAACAGCACCTCGCCGACGAAGGAGATGATGCCGGCGATCACCACCGCGATCACCATCAGCCGGACGTCGCCATTGCGGATATGGGTCAGCTCATGGGCGATCACCGCCTCGATCTCGGCGTCGTTGAGCTGCTCGATCAGCCCGGTGGTCAATGTCACCGTGAACTGCTTGTCGTTGACGCCGCTGGCGAAGGCGTTGAGCGCGTCGCTCTGGATGATGGCGAGCTTAGGCGTCACCATGCCGCGCGAGATGCAGAGATTCTCCAGCATCCGGTAGAGCTTGGGCTGTGCCTCGCGCGTCACGCCCTCCGCGCCCGAGACTGCTTCGATCAGTTTGACGTTGATCCTGAAGCCGATGAAGACCCAGGCGGCGGTGCCCAGCGTGATGAAGGGCAGCCAGGACCAGAAGCGCTGGCCGACGAAGCTCATCACCGTCCGCCCGCGCGGCACGCCGACATAGCCATAGCCGACCAGCATCACGCCCCAGACGGTGAGATAGACCATCAGGAAGAGCCCGATGATCAGGGCGATCGACCGGGTCCGGTTGTTGCGCTGATGGGTGTATAGCCCGAAGGCTTCCCCCGGCATCGCCGCAGCTCCGCTGTGACGCCTCGCGAGGCGTTCAGAACTTCACGGTCGGCGCGACTTCGATCTGCTTGCGCGTCTCTTCGCCGACATCGAAGAACTCGCGCGGGGAGAAGCCCATCTGCGGCGCGAAGAACACGGCCGGGAAGGCCTGGATCGCGGCGTTGAACTCGCTGACGGCGTTGTTGAAGAAGCGCCGGGCGGCCGCGAGCTTGTCCTCGACATTGCCGAGGTCCTGCTGAAGCTGCTGGAAGTTGGCGCTCGCCTTCAGGTCGGGATAGGCCTCGCCCAGCGCCAGCAGGCGGCCGACCGCGCCGGTGAGCTGCTGTTCGGCCACGGCCTGGTCGTGCGGTCCGGCGGCAGCCTGGGCCTGGTTACGCGCCTTGATCACCGCGTCGAAGGTTTCTTTCTCGTGACTGGCATAGCCTTTGACTGTTTCGACCAGGTTCGGGATCAGGTCGTGGCGCTGCTTCAATTGCACGTCGATATCGGCGAAGGCCTGGTTGACGCGCTGGCGCATCGCGACGAGGCCGTTATAGGTCATGATCAGCCAGACCACGACGACGACGATCAGTCCAAGGACGACCCAACCCATGGTGTTCTCCTTCGGCTTAGGCGATCTTGCGGCACAGGCGATCTCGCCGGCAACCTTGCATGAAGGGCGACGCTAGGGAAGCTGTCGCCGCTTGCAGCGAGTGCTTTGCGCCGGTCAGGCCGGCTTTCCGACGCTGCTGCGTGCGATCATCCTGATCGTGGCGATCACCGCGACCGCCGAGATCGCGGTGGCCAGCGAAAACAATACGCCATAGCCCAGCGTATCGGCGAGCTTGCCGGCCAGCATCGAGCCGGCGAGATAGACCAGCAATTGCGCGCAGGCGAGGATGGTGAAGTCGGTGCCCGGCTGGTCCGAGGTCGTCACCGCCATGAACAGCGAATAGAGCGCGACGATCTCCATATAGCGGATCAGCGTCTGGAAGCCGGCCGCGCCGAAGAGCGGCCAGGCGCCGACTACGGCCCCAAGCGCATGGCAGGCGAAGAGCAGAAAGCAGAGCGTGCGCGCCGCGCCGAGCAGCGCAAGCACGAAGGCGATGCCGCGGCTCTTCACCAGCCAGGCGGCGATCGCCGAGCCGGCGAGGCCAGCCGTTGTCGCCGATATCCCGGAGAGATAGCCGATCTGGTTGAGCGGCACGCCGGCATCGACGAGGTACGAGCCCTCCATCGCCTTCACCAGGCCCTCGCTCGCCCGGTAGATCAGCGCGATCCAGAGGATCTGGCGTGCTTCCGGCCGGCGCAGGAAGGCGCGGATCGAGGGACGCTTGGCCGCTTCGGCCGGAGTCGGATCGCCCTCGCGCATCATCGCCGCCGCGACGAGCGGCAAGAGCGAGATCGCGGCGATGGTGACGAGCATGCCGGTCCAGCCGATATAGTGGTGCAGGACGAGGCCGAGCGTGCCGCCGATGACGACGCCGAAGGCTATCGAGCCGCCCTGAATGGCGTTGCCGACGGCGCGGTCGGCCTCCGGCAGGTATTTGGCGGCGTAGCCGTCGGTGGCGATGTCCTGGGTCGAGATCAAAAGCGAGGCGACGAAGCCGATCGCGATGATCCTGGTGACATCGAGCGGTCCGACCGCGATCAACGCCAGGATGCACAGGATCGTGCCGGTCTGGGTGAGGAAGACCCAGCCGGCCCGGTGCGCCCGCGCGAACGGCCTGATTCGGTCGATCCAGGGCGCCCAGACGAATTTGATCACCAGCGGCAAGAGCAGGATGCTCATGTAACCGATGGCGGTGCGCGAGACGCCGGCCTCGCGCATGATCGGCGGCAGCGCCGCGACGAAGAGATAGGACGGGATCGCTTGCGCCAGATACAGGCCCCCGAGCACGGCGAAGAGCCGGTAGCGCGCCGCGTTGCTGGTCGGCGCGGCGCCGATAGTCGCCTCGCTTGCGCTCATGCCGCTCTCCGGTGTTTCAGCAGGAAGGCGCGGGCCGCGGCCTCGTCGGTCTCTAGGCTGATCGGGAAGGGCCAGAGCCGGCGGAAGACGTCGGCCATCGCCTCGGTCGCGCCGGGGCGGACGATGGCGCAGGCGTCGCAGAGCGCGCCGAATTTGGCCCGCGTCCGCTTGAACCAGATCGCCTGCTCGCGCTCGCCGGCCTGTGACAGCTTGCGGCCGCCGCCGAAGATGGTGAGCAGCAGGAAGGGTTCCTTGCGCCGGCCGAGCTCGGCGAGCGCGTCGAGATAGGCGCGCTCGTCATTATCGGCATAGGGCGGCGCGAAGCGCAGGGTGACGATGCCCTCCGCATCGCTCTCGAGGCTGACCATGGTCAGAAGGTCTTGCGGAAGCCGAGCGTCACGGTGCGGCCCCAGGCGTAGTTGGCGAGGTTGCGCACCGAGGTCGCGGTCGGGTTCTGGTAGTTGCGGTCGAACAGGTTATTGACCGCGATATAGGCCTCGCCCTCGAGCACCGGGGCGGTGAAGGCGACGTTCATGGTGGCGGCGCCCTTCAGCCTGTTGCGGGTACCTCGCAGATCGGTCGCGACGTCGCGATCCGAGAAGGCCTCGCCCTCGACGCGCAGCTGCATGCCGTTGCTGAAGCGATAGCTGCCATAGAGCATGCCGCGATAGGGCGAGCCGATCCGGTTGTTTGGCAGGGCGCTGTCGAGCTTGCGGTCGCCATTGGTGTCGTAGCGACCCTCGCGATAGGACAGCACGGTGCCGAGGGTGAACTGCTCGGTGACGGCGACATCGCCGGTCGCCTCGACGCCCCAGATCCGCTCCTTCTGCTGCGAGATCGTGTTGCTGGCCTGATCGAAAGTCACGCCCTTGCCGGACGTGCTGATGAAGCCGGTCAGCGAGCCCTTGAAGATGCCGTGGCTGCCACGGATGCCGAGCTCGTAGCTGTTCACGATCTGCGCCTCGGGCGCGATCGTGCTGTAGCTGATGCTGCGCCGGTTGGCCGGCAGGCAGTTCGGGTTCGCGACCGGGCAGGCGAAGGCGGTCGAGATGCCGGCGCGCCGGGTGAAGGCGCCGACGTCGGGCAGGGCGAAGCCCTGCGAGAAGCCGCCGAAGATCTCGCTGCTCTCGGAGAGCTTGACCGTCCCGCCGAGATTGCCGGTCCAGGCGAGGTAGTCGAACTTGCCACCGGTGACGTTGAGCGCCGGCAGCACGAAGCTCTGGAAACCCTGGGCATTGTTGGCGGCGACCGCGGCGTAGGCGGCCGGGCGGACATAGTCGCTGACATCCAGCGAGAAGTACTCGTAGCGCAGGCCGCCGCGCAGGGTGATGCGCTCGCCGATCGGGATCTGCAATTGGCCGAAGGCGGCCGTGGTGGTCTGCTTCAGCGGCGTGAACACGTCCTGGCCGTTGGTCAGGGTCTGCCAGGTCTTCTCCTGGCTGAGGTCGCCACCCCAGGTGAACTTGGCGCCGGGCAGGATGCGGTCGAGCGGGGTGTCGATCGTCAGGTTCACGCCGCCGCGCTGCGAATAGAGCGTGGTCTGGTTGTCCGGGCTCGTCGGCGAGGCCGGGTTGAAGGAGTAGTAGACCTGGCTGTTGTAGGGGTAGGAGAAGACCGAATAATTGAAGCGCTTCTTGATGTCGTTGTAGTAGCCGAGCACGCTCAGCTTGCCGAGGGCGAAGTCGCTGTCGCTATAGCGCAGCGAGACCGACTTGGTGTCCTCGATGACGTTCTGCCCGGTGTAAAGTCGGGTCCGGTCCGGCCGGGCGAAGGGCGCGGCATAATTGGTCAAGTATTTCGGGTCCTGGTCGAAGGTGATCAGCGAGCCCTGCAATTCGATCCGCTTGCTGGCGTCGAAGTTGTAGCCGAGCTTGGCCAGCAGGTTTCCGGCCTTGTAGCGGTCGCCGCCGCCCTGGCCGAGCAGGCCGTCGGACGGCAATTCGCGCCCTCTACCGTCATAGGTGCGGCCGGCGCCGCGACCGCTGCCGGAGATGAGGTAGTCGAATCCGTCGGGGATCTTGCCGGAGACGGTGACCGAGGCTTCCGGCGCCAGCGAACGGCCGAGCGCCTGGGTGAAGCCGCGCACGGCGGTGTTGACCGTGACGCGTGGCTTGCTGCCATCGGCCGGCGTCTTGGTGATGAAGTTGACCGTGCCGCCGGTCGCGCCGGCGCCGTAGAGACTGGAGGCGCCGGCGACCACCTCGATGCGCTCGACCGTGTTGAGGTCGATTAGCGAGAGGATGCGCGAGACGTCGCGCAGCGGCGTGTTCATCGGCACGCCGTCGATCAGCACCAGGAGGTCGCGGCCGCGATAATTCTCCGAGGCGCTCGACACGGTCTGCGTCGACATCGAATAGCCCGGCACCAGCTTGCCGAGCGCCGCCGCGGCGTTCGGGCTGAACTTGAGCTGCTCCTCGATCTGCGCCCGGTCGAGCACCTGTATCGATTGCGGCGTCTCGGCCAGGCTGCGCTCGGTGCGTGCCGCCGTGACTGTGATCGTGTCGAGATCGATCACATTGGACTGGGGCGGGGACGATTGCGCGACCGCCGCCGAGGCGCAAAGCAGAGCCGGCAGGCTGATGGCGAGGGAAGCGCGCTTGCTCATGAAGATACCTGTTGTCGTCGGCTCGGGGCAATGCCGGAGTGCGAGAGTATCGCCCGTCATCACTCGATCTGAAGTTGTGGTGCCGTTTCGATCTTAGTTTAGAACTAGAATAAACTAGTTATATTCATTGATCTTCGCGGCGCGTGGATCGCTATGCGTTGTGTTCTTGCGATCTCTAAAGTTATATCGAGCGTATCATCTTGGACTTACGCGAACGCGCTATGGGACAAAAGCGAACTCCGATGCGCGACGAAGCGGCTGTGGCCGCGATGCCACGGTCCGTGAACGCGACGGCCAGCGAGGCCGAGAGCTTCGCGCCGTTCTGGCTGGTTTCGGGCGAGGCCGCGCCCGAGGAAGTCCAGGCGATGGCGAACAAGGTTTTCGGACATGTGCCTGATAGCGATGACATCCGCGCCGAGGCTGCCTTGCCTTTCGCCGCCCGCAGCACGCTGACGACACGGCCCGATATCGGGCTGATGTCCTGCTTTTCTCCGGCGACGCCCTGGATCTGGCCGGCGCGCCGAGGCGGCCAGGAGCCGCGCTATATCCTCGTCCGCCCGTCGGACGGCCGCTGCGTGATCGAACAGGCGGGGCGCCGCATCTCGCTGCGGGCACGCGATGCCGCCGTCGTCGACCTCGCGAAGGAGACGCGCTTCACTCTTGTCGAGCTCGGTCGGATCGACCTGATCGCGCTCGATCCGGCGCGCCTGCCGGCCCTGACGCAACTCGCTTCAGACGAACTGATGCAGGCGATCCCGCGCGGCAATCGCGGCCTGCAGGTGCTGGCGCATTATGGCGCGCTATTGCTGCGCGGCCTGTTTCCGCTCAATTCGGCGCCGCTGCGCGATCTCGCCATCGGCCATGTCCACGATCTGATCGGCGTGATGCTGGCCGATCGCAGCGCCCCGCCGGTGACGGCGACGCCGCGCCGCGGCGGCCGGCTCGCCGCGATCAAGGCCGATATCGAGACCAGGCTGGAGCGGCGCGAGCTCTCGATCGACATGATCGCCGGGCTCTATGGCGTGACCCCGCGCGCCATCCAGAAAGCCTTCGGCGCCGAGGGGCGCACCTTCTCGGATTATGTGCTGGAGCGAAGATTGGAGCGCGCCTGGCTCAAGCTGATGTCGGCCGAGGACGACGCCATCACGATCAGCGGCGTCGCCTTCGAGGTCGGCTTCGGCGACCTCTCCTATTTCAACCGCAGCTTCCGCAAGCGCTTCGGCCGCTCGCCCTCGCAGGTACGGGCGGGCTGAGACCCGCTATTTCGGCGAAGCTGGCGCATTTTCGGCGAAGGCGGGAAGTGCGCGGCAATGGCCGGCGATCTCGGCGATGTTGGGCCATTGCGCGACATCGAGCCCGACGCGGGTGGCGCCGACTGTTTGCGGAAACAGCACAATATCGGCGATGGTCGGCTGGTCGCCGACGACGAAGCGGCCGCTGCGCCGTCGAGCAATCAGCGCCTCGACGGCAGAGAGGCCTTCGCTGACCCAGTGCCGGTTCCAGTTCGCCACTTCCTCGGGGCCGACGCCGGGCAGGGTTCTGAGGCGCGCGCCGACCCTTGGCGGCAGCAGAGGGTGGATCTCGGCGACGATGGCGAGTGCTACGGAGCGCGCGAAGGCCCGCTGCTCCGGTTCCGCCGGCAGCAGTGGCGGCTCCGGAACAATTTGGTCGAGATAGTCGACGATCGCCAATGATTGCGTGATCAGCCAGCCATTGTCGGTGAGCAGGGCGGGCACCAGCCCCTGCGGATTGAGCGCGCGGTACTCCGGACTGCGGCTGGCGGCGTCATCGCCGAAGATCGTGACGCGCTCCTCCTCCACCTTGAGACCTTTCAGGGCGAGCGCGATACGCACCCGTGCGGTCGCCGACGAGACTTCGTTCAGATTGAGCTTCATGGTTTCCTCCCATTATCGTCTTGATCGGCGGCTGGTCAGCCGAAGGTGAAGGCGTAGGCGCGGGCTCCCGGATCGAGGAACTCGATGCTGAAGTTGCGGGGCTTCACCGGCCCGTCCTGGCGGACCAGCTGGTAGAGTCGCTCGTCGCTGATCGTGCCGTAGCCTTCGGCGTCGATATCGGCGCCATGGGCGCTGCCGGGTGCGGCGCCGTCGATGGTGACGCGGAAGCGGACCGGCGGGCTGCCGAGCAGGCGGCCCATCACCAGATGCAGGTCGCGGGCGTGGAAGCGGTGGTTGATCCGCCCGCCTGCCTGCTGCGACGCCGCGAACTCGCCGGCGACGGTCCAGCTGCCGGCGAGACTCCACTGGTTGAGGCGAGGCGAGGTGGCGGCCTCGTAGCTGGCCGGCGCATCGGCCCTGATCCCGCCCGGCGAGGCGAAGCCATTGCTGCGGGCATGGCCGAGATAGGTCTCGGGCGAGCGCAGATTGGCGAAGTCGGGGGCTCCTTGCGCGCCTTCGGCTGAAACCTTGGCGATGCCGGGCTCGACGGCGCTGCCGGCCTCGGCGAGCAGTGACTGGATCACCTTTTCGGAGGCGGCATAGTCGCCCTCGCCGAACTCGTGATGGCGGGTGCGGCCCTGCGCGTCGATGAAGTAGCGGGCGGGCCAGGCTCGGTTGCTGAAGGCGCGCCAGACCGCATAGTCGTTGTCGATCGCGACCGGATAGCTCACGCCGAGCGCCGCGACCGCCTTGCGGACATTGGCCGGGTCCTTCTCGAAGGCGAATTCCGGCGTGTGCACGCCGATCACGACGAGGCCTTGATCCCGATACTTCTCGGCCCAGGCCCGGACGTAAGGCAGCGAGCGCAGGCAGTTGATGCAGGAATAGGTCCAGAAATTCACCAGCACGACCTTGCCGCGCACGCTTTCGGCGGTAAGCGGCTCGCGGTCGAGCCATTGCTTCGCACCGAACAGGGGCTTGGCGGCCGGCTGCGCCTGTGCGGTAGCGACGAGGCTCGGAGCGGCTGGCATGGCGAACTCAAGGAGGCGCTGCTCGATGGCGGCGGTGGTCGGGGCCGAGAGGCGGGTGAGGACGCTGGTGTCGAGCCCGAAGGCGATCGCGATGACGCTCGCGACCACCGCAAGGCCTAGGCCGCGGCGCAACGGTTCGATCCAGGCGGCAGGCCGCCGCGTCCAGGCCAACAGCCGGTTGCCGAGCAGCAGCACGGTGGCGAGTGCGGTGGCTGCGCCGGCGGCATAGGCGAAGAGCAGCAGCGCGGTGTTGAGGCTCGGCCCGCCGAGGGCCGCGCCGGCCAGGATCAGTCCCAGCACCGGCCCGGCGCAGGGCGTCCACAACAGGCCGGTGGCGACGCCGAGGAAAGCGGAGGAGGCCGGTCGCAGATCGGCGCGGCCATCTGCGCCAGCCACGCGCGCCAATCTCTCGCCGAGCGCGGTCAGCGGCGCGGCGAGGCGCGCGGCCAACGTCGGGAACAGCAGGGCAAGCCCGAACAGGGCGACGAGGCCGAGCGCGACGGTGCGGCCATGGCTGTTGAGCGCGATCGCCCAATTGCCGGCGACCGCGGCGAGACTTGCGACGCCCGCGAACGTCAGCGCCATGCCGAGCAGCATCGGCAAGGTGCTGTTGCGGAAGGGCTGGCCGGCGCGCGTCAGCACGAAGGGCAGAACCGGCAGGATGCAGGGGCTGGCGATGGTCAGGACGCCGGCGAGATAGGCCAGGGCGAAGTTCACGGAAGCATCTCCTCGACAGGCGTTTCGTCAGGACCGGGCTGCGCCGCGCCGGGGCGGTGGGTTCGATGACACCACCGGAGCGGAGCCATAGCTGCGTGGGCCGGTGAAGGCGCTGCAGGCCATGGCGAAGCTCGTAGCGGCCGCCAGCATCGCCGCCAGCAGCAGGCGACGTGGAGCGGGAATGGCCTCGGGCTGGGCTTGTGCGAGCGCCTTGGCGACTGGTTGAGTGCGGGTCACGGCAAGCTCCATTGTTTATATGCCAAGCGATTAGATCGCTCGATAAATAACCGGGCGCGAAGCGTCGATCAATCGCTTGAAAATAAATCGTGCGTCAAATATCTGTGAGCGATCCTTTGCCGAGAGGCGTGCGTGATGGGCGATTCAGGACAGGCGGATCAGCAGGCCGGCGCCGACAGGCTGCCAGGGCTCGACGAGTTCCTCTGCTTCGCGGTCTATTCGACCAATCTCGCCTTCAATCGCGTCTATAAGCCCCTGCTCGACGAACTCGGGCTGACCTATCCGCAATATATCGCGCTGGTCGCTCTCTATGAGGAAGCTGACCAGACCGTAGGTGGGCTCGGCGACAAGCTCTTCCTCGATTCCAGTACGCTGACCCCGCTGCTCAAGCGCCTGGAGGCGATGGGCGCAGTGACGCGCCAACGCGACCCGCAGGACGAACGGCAGGTTCGCCTCAACCTGACGGCACAGGGCCGCGCGCTTCGCGAGCGGGGCAGGGCGGTCCGGGTCAGCATGCAGCGCGCAACGGGCCTGGCGCCCGAGGAGCAGCGCGACCTGCGTGAGAAGATGGTGCGGCTGCGGGGAAACCTCACCGCAGCCGAGCATGAAAGCCGCTCCTGAGCGACTGCGATCTCAGGCGGCGACGGCCGCCAGACCCAGCGCCGGCTGGATTTCGGCCAGGATCTCGTAGGAGCGCTTGCGCGCGGCGTGATCGAAGATCGCCGAGGCGACGATCAGCTCGTCCGCCTTGGTCTTCTCGATGAAGGCCTGCAATTGCGTCCGCACGCTCTCGCGCGAGCCGACGAAGGAGCAGGCCAGCATGCGCTGCGCCTGCGCCTTTTCCGGACCGGACCAGTAGTCCTCGATGTCGTCGATCGGCCTCGGCAGCAGGCCGCGCCGCCCACGCAGCATGTCGGCGAAGCGCTGCTGTACCGAGGTGAAGAGGTGCTGCGCCTCGGCGTCGGTCTCGGCAGCGATGACGTTGCAGCCGACCATGGCATAGGGCTTGTCGAGCTGGGTCGAGGGTTGGAAACGCTCGCGATAGACGGCAAGCGCATCCATCAGCGCATCCGGCGAGAAATGCGAGGCGAAGGCATAGGGCAGGCCGAGCACGGCGGCGAGCTGCGAGCCGAACAGGCTGGAGCCGAGGATCCAGAGCGGGACATTGGTGTTGGTGCCCGGCACCGCCTGGACCACCTGGTCCGGCTGCAATGGCCCGAGCAGCGCCTGCAATTCCAGCACGTCCTGCGGGAAACGCTCGGATGCGTCGGCCTCGCGCCGCAGCGCCCGCCAGGTCCGCTGGTCGGTACCGGGCGCGCGCCCGAGCCCGAGGTCGATACGGCCGGGATAGAGCGTCTCCAGCGTGCCGAACTGCTCGGCGATCACGATCGGCGAATGGTTCGGCAGCATGATGCCGCCGGCGCCGACGCGGATCGTCTTGGTGCCTTCGGCGACATAGCCGATCGCGACCGAGGTCGCGGCGCTGGCGATGCCGGTCATGTTGTGGTGCTCGGCCAGCCAGAAGCGGGTGTAGCCGAGTGCCTCGGCATGGCGGGCGAGGTCGCGGCTGTTGTGGAGGGCGTCTGCCGCGGTCGCGCCTTCAGCGATGAAGGCGAGGTCGAGGATGGAAAGCGGGAACATCAGGCTTTTCCCTTGCATCGCTCCGGCTTGGCGCCGGGCTTCGCCGGGAAAGATCGGGAGCCGTCGCCGCGCCCGCAAGCCGTCCGGGCGCATATGCGCCCGGCTCGCGGTGGGGGTCAGGGGCTGGCGACGGTGAGGTAGGGGCTCGGCGCCTTCTCCGACGGGCCGGCCAGTGCAGGCACCTGGTTGCGGATCGCCGGCAGGCTCTTGAGATAGCTGGCCAGCGCGAGCGCGTCGGCGTCGGTCAGCTTGCCATAGCTCTGATAGGGCATGGCCGGTGCGAGCATGCGCCCGTCCGGCCGGGCGCCGGTGCGGACCGCCTTGACGATGTCCTGCTCGCTCCAGCGGCCGAGGCCGGTCTCGGCGTCCGGCGTCAGGTTCGGCGGATAGAAGGTGCCGAGCCCGGGAATCTGGAAGCCGACCTCGGAGCCGGCGAATTTGCGCGCCATGTCCGGCTTGCCGAGGAAGATGCCGGGTGTGTGGCAGCCGGCGCAATCCATGATGTTGGCCAGATACTCGCCGCGCTGGATGCGCTCCTTCGGAACGGCAGTCTGCGCCTGTATGACGCTCGCTGTGAGCAGGGCCGCTGCGAGGATCGCTGTGCCGGCCAAGAACTTGTGCATGCGTGAAGCTCCTTTCGAGACTGCACGCAGATGCGCAGTCGGCCCCGGTTGATGGCGGTGTCAGAACGCCAATCGCATCTGGAGAGGCTCTACATCCCTGCAGTGGCGGCCTTAGTTCGCGCCCGCCGATTGTTGTCACGCCCTGACGTTGCGGCAAGTAGACCGAAAGCCTTGCCCCGCCCGGTCGGATCGACTACATCGGCCTCGTCCGAAGGGCCGTGATCGATCACAGCCGGGGGCGGCCGACATGGCCGGCTCCCGTTTCGTGTTTGGAAAACGGACCTTTTGATGCGGATCGGCCCCTGCGGCCAGGCGCCGCCGTCCATGGGATGGCAAGCTCCGTGAGCGGAGCACCGCGCGGATCGATCCGGTGTGCAACACCAACCCAATCGGCGCCATGCCGGACATCCGCGGGATACGCGGCCGGCGTTCAGGAGCACATATGTCAGCTGTCGAAAGCTATAGCGCGGGTCGCGAGGATTTCGCCGCCCTGCTGGAGGAATCGTTCACCCGGAACGAGGCCCTCGAAGGTACCGTCATCAAGGGCAAGGTCGTTGCCATTGAGAAGGACATGGCGATCATCGACGTCGGTCTGAAGACCGAAGGTCGCGTCGCCCTCAAGGAATTCACCGGCCCGGGCCGGGATGAGGAGCTCAAGGTCGGCGACGAGGTCGAGGTCTATCTCGACCGGATCGAGAACGCGCTCGGCGAAGCCGTCATCTCGCGCGACAAGGCCCGCCGTGAAGAGAGCTGGGTCAAGCTCGAGAAGGCGTTCGAGGCCCGCGAGAAGGTCATGGGCAACATCTTCAACACGGTCAAGGGTGGCTACACCGTCGATCTCGACGGCGCCGTCGCCTTCCTGCCGCGTTCGCAGGTGGACATCCGCCCGATCCGCGACGTCGGCCCGCTGATGGGCCAGCCGCAGCCCTTCGAGATCCTCAAGATGGATCGTCGCCGCGGCAACATCGTCGTTTCGCGCCGCACCGTCCTCGAAGAGACCCGCGCCGAGGCTCGCTCCGAGCTGGTCGCCTCGCTCGAAGAGGGCCAGGTCATCGACGGCGTCGTCAAGAACATCACCGAGTACGGCGCGTTCGTCGACCTCGGCGGCATTGACGGCCTGCTGCACGTGACCGACATGGCCTGGCGCCGCGTCAACCATCCGTCCGAGGTCGTGACCATCGGCCAGACGGTCAAGGTTAAGATCATCAAGATCAACCAGGAGACGCACCGCATCTCGCTGGGCATCAAGCAGCTGCTGGCCGATCCGTGGGATGGCATCGCCGCCCGCTACCCGGTCGGTACCCGCCTGAAGGGCCGCGTAACCAACATCACGGACTACGGCGCGTTCGTCGAAGTGGAGCCGGGGATCGAAGGCCTGATCCACGTCTCCGAGATGTCCTGGACCAAGAAGAACGTCCACCCCGGCAAGATCGTCTCGACCTCGCAGGAAGTCGACGTCGCGATCCTCGAGGTCGATCAGGTCAAGCGCCGCATCTCGCTCGGCCTCAAGCAGACCCTCCGCAATCCGTGGGAGGTCTTCGCCGAGCAGCACCCGAGCGGTTCGGTGGTCGAGGGCGAGGTCAAGAACAAGACCGAGTTCGGTCTGTTCCTCGGCCTGGAAGGCGACATCGACGGCATGATCCATCTGTCGGACCTGGACTGGAACCGTCCGGGCGAGCAGGTGATCGAGGAGTACAAGAAGGGCGACATGCTCCAGGCGGTCGTCCTCGATGTGGACGTCGAGAAGGAGCGCATCTCGCTCGGCCTGAAGCAGCTCGGCGGCGATCCCTTCGTGGATGCCGGCGAGTTCAAGAAGGGCCAGGTCGTGACCTGCGAGATCGTCGACGTCAAGGAAGGCGGTCTCGACGTCAAGATCGTCGGCACGGACATGACGACCTTCATCAAGCGCGCCGAAATCGCGCGTGATCGCGCCGAGCAGCGCCCCGAGCGCTTCGCGGCCGGCGAGAAGGTCGACGCCCGCGTCATCCTCTTCGACAAGAAGGCTCGCAAGATCCAGGTCTCGATCAAGGCCCTGGAAGTGGCCGAGGAGCGCGAGGCGATGGCCCAGTACGGCTCGGCCGACTCGGGTGCTTCGCTCGGCGACATCCTGGGCGCCGCCCTCAAGAAGGCGACGACCGACAAGAAGTGATCTCAGGCCGCGTCTCGCGGCCTGACCAATCCATCGGCCCGCGCGGAGAAATCCGCGCGGGCTTTTGTTTCGGCGAATGGAGACGAAGATGCAGGACGCAGCGATCGGGATCGATTTCGGCACCACCAACAGCGTGGTCGCGCTTGCACGTCCCGACGGCTCGGTGACGACCCGCAGCTTCGCCACCAGGCAGGGCGCCGTCGACGCCTACCGCTCTGCCCTGATGTTTTGGCGCGAGGGCCGGCCGCCCAACGCCCATGTCACCCATGTCAGCGGTCCCGATGCGCTCGACATGGCGCTCGGCATGACCACCGAGCATCGCTTCCTGCAATCGCTCAAGACGCATCTCTCGAGCCGTGCCTTCCAGGAGACGCGCCTGTTCGGCAAGCTCTTCCGGCTGGAGGACCTGATCGCGGTCTTCCTGAACGACCTCTCCGCCGGGCTCGACGCTCTCGGCGAACGCGCCGTCCTGTCCGGCCGCCCGGTGGTCTTCGCCGGCGATCGGCCCGACGAGGCGCTGGCGCTCTCCCGTCTCTCCGCCGCCTATGGCAAGGCCGGCATGAGCAAGGTCGATTTCGCCTATGAACCGCTCGGCGCCGCCTACTGGTATGCGCGCGAGCTCAAAACGCCGCAGACCATGCTGGTCGCCGATTTCGGCGGCGGCACTAGCGACTTCTCGGTGATGCGCTTCGAGCCCGGCGCGAACGGGACCTTGCAGGCGGTGCCGCTCTCGCATGCCGGCGTCGGCGTCGCCGGCGACACATTCGACTACCGCATCATCGAGCACGCGGTCTCGCCGCTGCTCGGCAAGGGTTCGGATTATCTCTCCTTCGGCAAGCGCCTGCCGATCCCGGCGCATTACCACGCCGCCTTCGCGCAATGGCACCGGCTCTCGCTGATGAAGAGCCGGGAGACCATGACCGAGCTCAAGGCGCTGATCCGCGACGCGGTCGAGCCCGAGCGGCTCGAGGACCTGATGACCGTGATCGAATACGATCTCGGCTACGAACTTTACCGCGCCGTCTCGGCGACCAAGATTGCGCTCTCCTCGCAGGAGGAAGCGCAGCTCAGCTTCGACCAGATGGGCGTGCGCATCGACCGCACGGTGACGCGGAGCCTGTTCGAACGCTGGATCGCTGACGATGTCGCGGCGATCGAGGGTGCTCTCGACGAGGCGCTGGCCGCGGCCGGCGTCGCTGGCGACAAGATCGAGGCGGTGTTCATGACCGGCGGCACCTCCTATGTGCCGGCGGTGCGCGCGCTGTTCGACCGTCGCTTCAGCCCGCAGCGCATCCATATCGGCGACGCCTTCCGCTCGGTGGCGAGCGGGCTCGCCCTGCTCGCGCTCGATCGCCAGCGGGCGCTGGCCGCCGCCTGAGTCGGGCATCCTGTCGCGGCCATTGTTGCCTTGCCCCTCCCGCACCGTGGGGCTACATCACAGGGCCCCGACCAACGGAGCTGCCGACATGTCGTCCGATGCCGATCTGCTTGCCGATCGTCGCAGCCTGCGGCGCAAGCTTTCGCTCTGGCGGCTGCTTGCCCTGGTCGGCGTGGTCGCCATGATCGTCGCCGCCGCGCTCGCCTGGAGCGGACGCCTGCCGGGCAGCACCTCCCAGGCCCATATCGCCCGCGTCACCATTTCCGGCTTCATCTCCGGCGACCGCCGCACGCTCGAGCTGATCAAGTCGCTGGAGAACAGCCGCGCCAGCGCAGTGCTGCTCAGCATCGACAGCCCCGGCGGCACGGTGACCGGTTCGGAAGCGGTTTATGATGCGGTTCGCCGCCTGGCCGCGAAGAAGCCTGTGATCGCGGTGGTCGATGGGCTTGCCGCCTCGGGCGGCTACATCGTCGCGCTCGGCAGCGAGCGCATCGTCGCGCGCCAGACCTCGATGGTTGGCTCGATCGGCGTGATCGCCCAGATTCCCAATGTCGCCAGGCTGCTGGACACGATCGGTGTCAAGTTCGAGATCACCCGCTCGAGCCCGCTCAAGGCGGCTCCGAGCGGCCTCGAGCCGACCTCGCCGGAAGCTGCCGCCGAGACGGCACGGGTGATCGCCGACAATTATGACTGGTTCAAGCGGCTGGTCGGCGAGCGGCGCAAGCTCGCTGATCCCGAGATCGCCGCCGTCGCGGACGGTCGCGTCCATTCCGGCCGCCAGGCGGTCAAGCTCAAGCTCATCGACGAGGTCGGCAGCGAGCCGGAGGCGATCGCCTGGCTCGAACGCGAGAAGGGTGTCGGCAAGGATCTGCCGGTGCGCGACTGGCGCCGCCGGAGCGAATCCTCGTCCTATGGACTGTGGAGCGCGGGCGAGGCGATGGCGCGCGCCGCCGGCCTGGAGGAGCTCGCGGCGCTGCTCGCGCGTGCGGCAGAAGTCCCGGTTGGCCTGCGGCTTGACGCGCCCTTGGCGCTCTGGCAGCCTGCCGTCGAAAAGTGACGATGTTACAAGCGGTTATATTGGACCCATGATAAAATCAGAACTCGTCCAGCGCATTGCCGAGCGCAACACCCATCTCT
>JAESGM010000268.1_pt1 | contig 83849 bp, 77 predicted proteins | sample 9269721 | NCBI WGS metagenome assembly JAESGM01 (sample SAMN15720920, study PRJNA650825) | algae metagenome | isolation source: Komarekiella atlantica HA4396-MV6 and co-occurring heterotrophs from... | place: USA: Theobald House, Kauai, HI | collected 2009-07-29
CGTACGCCTTGAACTCGCCGAAGAACTTCGTGATCGCAGCCGTCAAAGACGTCTTGCCGTGATCGACGTGGCCAATCGTGCCAATGTTCACATGCGGCTTGTTACGCTCGAATTTACCTTTCGCCATAGTCAGTCTTCCCTTGGGCGCGATGTGTGCGGTTTGGGTTAAAAGGATGCGGGGCGATTAGCGAGTGCAAGACGAAAACACAAGTGCTTTGTTGCCCCGGCAATGGCTGGACAAACCATTGCGCCCCTGTATGAAGCCGGTCAGATAGGATCAGTTGGCGCCTTGCGCCAGTATGTCTTCGGAAAGGGCGATGGCCGTACGGCGGTCGGCCTCGGGCGCAAGTGCGAAGGCCTCTTCCTGCATGTTGCGTATCCAGATCTGGTCGGAAGGCGAGGCACGATGCAGCGCCGCCGTCATCATCGCCAGACCGCGCACGACGCGCCCGCTCTGGAAGAGCAGATTGCCGAGCGTCGCTTCCGCCCCGGCATGGCCTTTTTCGGCCGCCAACTGCAACCAGCGTGCAGCCTGCTGGACATTGGGCTTGAACCCTTCGCCGCCGAGGAACATGCGGCCGATTTCGTATTGAGCCTCCGGATGCCGGTAGCTGGCTGCCGCACGCATGTAGTATTCCTGTGCCGCCGCCGGATTGGCGGCGACCGGCGAGCCGGGAATGCCGTTCTTAAGGTAGCCGGCCAGCGCCACGAGCGCATCGGCGACATACGAATCGTCCGGGCTGCCGGGCTCGACCTCCTGCTGGACGATCTCCTGATAGAAGCGAAACGCTTCATAGTCGTTCTGGGTGACGCCGTCGCCCTGCGCGTACATGCGGGCCAGCTTCCACTGGGCGCCGAGCTGGCCATTCTCGGCCGCATAGCGGTAGGCCTCGGCAGCCTCGTCTTTGTCGCCGTTCTTGTAGGCCGAGAAACCGAACCGAAATACGGCCCAGGGGCTGCGCTTTTCGCCCTGCCCCGGCTCGGCCAGAACCTGCTCGTCGAGCGCAAGCGCCGTCGTCACGCTGCCCAAGATGCTTCCGGCAAGCGATGCGGCGACAAGCCCTGTCCTGACGAACTCAGATATCAGCATAGCAATGCGTTTCTCTCGCGCCGCCCGGATGGGTGACGGCTCCCTCGCGCGCCGACCCAACGGTCTGCGCGTATTTCCAGATCGCGCCGGACTGGTAGTTCGTCTCGCGCGGCGCCCATGCCGAGCGACGCTCGGCAAGCTCGGCATCGCTCAGCGCAACAGACAATTCGCCCGACGTCGCGTCGATCGTGATCATGTCGCCGTCCCGCAGAAGCCCGATCGGCCCGCCGATGGCCGCCTCCGGCCCGACATGGCCGATGCAGAAGCCGCGCGTCGCGCCCGAAAAGCGTCCGTCCGTGATCAGCGCAACCTTGTCGCCCATGCCCTGTCCGTAGAGCGCCGCCGTGGTCGACAACATCTCACGCATACCCGGACCGCCCTTCGGTCCCTCATAGCGGATCACCAGCACCTCGCCCTCGCGATAGGTGCGATCGGTAACGGCCGCAAAACATTCCTCTTCCGAATCGAAGCAGCGTGCCGGACCCGTGAATTTGAGATTGCTCATGCCGGCCACCTTCACGATCGCGCCGTCGGGAGCCAGATTGCCCTTCAGGCCGACGACGCCGCCGGTCGCGGTGATCGGCCGGTTGGCCGGGCGCACCACATCCTGTTCGTCGTTCCAGCGAACATGCTCCATGTTTTCGGCAACAGTACGGCCGGTCACTGTCATGCAGTCGCCGTGGAGATAGCCATGCTCCAGCATGGTCTTCATCAGGAGCGGAATGCCGCCGGCTTCAAACATGTCCTTGGCGACATAGCGTCCGCCAGGCTTCAGATCGGCGATATAAGGCGTCTTCTCGAAGATGCGGGCAACGTCGAAGAGGTCGAATGCGATGCCCGCTTCATGCGCGATGGCCGGCAGATGCAACGCGCCATTGGTCGAGCCACCGGTGGCCGAAATGACCGCCGCCGCATTTTCCAGCGCCTTCAGCGTGACGATATCGCGCGGCCGGATGTTCCTGGCGATCAGTTCCATGACCTTTTCGCCGGCCGCATAGTTGAATCGGTCACGCATGTCGTAAGGTGCCGGCGCGCCGCAGGAATAGGGCAGCGCAAGACCGATCGCTTCGGCGACGGTCGCCATGGTGTTGGCCGTGAACTGAGCCCCGCAGGAGCCGGCCGAAGGACAGGCCGCCTGCTCGACTTCCAAAAGATCCTCGTCCGAAATCGCGCCGACCGAATGCTGGCCGACAGCCTCGAACACGTCCTGAACGGTGATCTGGCGGCCGCGCCAGGTGCCCGGAAGAATCGAGCCGCCATAGATGAAGATCGAGGGCACGTTGAGGCGCACCATGGACATCATCATGCCCGGCAGCGACTTGTCACAGCCCGCAAGCCCGACCAGTGCATCGTAGCAATGGCCGCGCATGGTCAATTCGACGGAATCCGCGATCAGATCGCGCGAGGCCAGCGACGCCTTCATGCCCTGATGGCCCATCGCAATGCCGTCAGTGACGGTGATGGTGCAGAACTCGCGCGGCGTGCCGTTGGCGGCCGCGACGCCCTTCTTGACCACCTGCGCCTGCCGCATCAGCGAAATGTTGCAAGGCGCGGCCTCGTTCCAGCAGGAGGCGACGCCGACCAGCGGCTGCGCGATCTCGTCGGCAGATAGACCCATCGCATAAAGAAAAGAGCGGTGCGGCGCGCGCGTCGGACCTGCGGTCACATGTCGGCTGGGCAGATTTGCCTTGGAGATTGCCTTGGCGTCCATTTCGCTCCTGACCACCCCGAACAGGTGGTTCCTCCCGTTGGACGCGAGCGCGTCGTCGGATACAGGTCTGGCCTGCGCCCGGTTTATGGCGGGAAATGGGCGCGGCCCGCTCCCCTTGTCCATAGCCCGGAACGGGTTGCCAGAGTGTTGCGCCAAAAGCACAAATCGCGCCACAATGGGCGCGATCTGTATCAATAACGATTCATTAGCGACGTTTGACGCTATTCGCCGTGTTTCGCCCGGTCGACGGCGGCGAGGTGTTCCGGCGTCTCTTCGGTCTCGCCTTCCTTGATCAGCCAGGACAGGAGCACCGAGCCGAGGATCAGGGCGGCGACGACGCTGAGCGAGATCTCCGACGGCAGCTTGTACCAATGCTGGACGATCATCTTCGCACCGACGAAGATCAGCACCAGCGACAAGCCGTGCTTGAGGAAGCGGAATTCGCGCATCATTCCCGAAAGCACGAAGAACAGCGCACGCAGACCCATGATCGCGAAGACGTTCGACGAGAACACGATGAACGGGTCGTTCGAGATCGCCAGCACCGCCGGGATCGAGTCGATCGCGAAGACGAGATCGGTGACTTCGACCGTGACGAGCACGAGGAAGAGCGGCGTCATGAACAGGACGCCGTTGCGCCGCGTGAGGAATTTCGAGCCTTCATATTCGTCGGTGACGCGTCCCGTCGAGCGCAGCCATTTGACGACACGGCTGTTGCCCGGATCGGCCATCTCGCCATCCGAAGTCATCATCTTGTAGCCGGAGATGAGCAGCACAACGCCCAGCAGCGCTCCGACCCACCAGAACTGTTCCACCAGGTGAACGCCGGGCACGATCAGCGAAAGACGCATCACGATCGCGCCGACGATGCCGTAGAAGAGGACGCGGTATTGCGCCTCCTGCGGCACCTTGAAATAGGCGAAGATGAGCGCGATGACGAAGATGTTGTCGAGCGACAGCGCCTGCTCGACGAGGTAGCCGGTCAGGAACTCGGAGCCGCGCTGACGGCCCTCGAAGTAAAAGATGCTCGCGGCGAACAGCATCGCCAGCGAAACGTAGCCGGCAACCGTCACCATCGCTTCGCGTGTGGAGATGACGTGGTCCTTCCTGTGAAGGACGAAGAGGTCGAAGAAAAGGATCAAGGCGACGAACGCCAGGAATCCGGGCCAGAGCCACTCGTGGTCAAACATGATTTTGGATTTTCGGGTAGCGCTGCGTCGGCGCGTCGTCGATCGGTCCGACATCGCAGGCGACGCCTCGCCTGCCAGAGGGGCCCGGCCCGTGTGACGAAGCGGAAAATGCGCCTTTGACGCGCGACATACAAGATGCCGTGCGCATTTTATCGATCTTTCTAGCTAGGCAGCGTCGCGAACCCGCGCAAGGGCGGTCTCGAGTTTTGCCTTCGCGTCGCGGAATTCGGCAAGCTTTTCACGTTCGGCCGCAACGATCTCATCCGGCGCGTTGGCGACGAATTTTTCGTTGGAAAGCTTCTTCTCGATGCGCTGCGCCTCGCCATCGAGCTTGGTGATCTCCTTGGAAAGCCGCGCCGCTTCAGCCTGGAGGTCGATCAAATCGCCGAGCGGCAGACATGCGGTCGCCTCCCCCACCACGATTTGCGCGGCGCCCCTTGGCGCATCGGCGGCGAAGCCGATATCGCCGACGCGCGCCAGACGCCGGATCGCCGGCTCGTGTCGGCCGATGCGCTCGCGCGTCGCCGAATTGCCGCCGACGATGACCAGCGGTGCGATCGCGGCCGGGGGCACATTCATCTCCGAACGCACGGAGCGGATGCCGGAGACGATGTCGATCAGCCAGTTGATCTCGGCTGCGGCTTCCGCGTCCTCGAAATCGGGCTGCGGCCAGCCGGCATGGCACAAGAGCGTGTCGCGCGTTGCCGTATGCGCCCAAAGCTCCTCCGTCATGTAGGGCATGAAAGGGTGGAGCAGCTTGTAAGTCTGAGACAGGACATAGGCCGCGACCTTCTGGCTTTCGGCCTTCGCCGCCTCGTCCTCGCCCATGAACACCGGCTTAAGAAGTTCCAGATACCAGTCGCAGACTTGGTTCCAGACGAAGCGGTAGGCAGCGGCAGACGCCTCGTTGAACCGGTAGGAGGCGATGCCGTCGGTGACCGCCTCGGTCGCGCGCGAAAGTTCGGTCAGAATCCAGCGATTGACGGTCAGCTTGGCTTCCTGCGGATCGAAATCGGGATCGAGCGCGGCGCCGTTCATCTCGGCGAAGCGCGTGGCATTCCACAGCTTGGTGCCGAAATTGCGGTAGCCGGCGACGCGCGCCGGATCGAGCCGCACGTCGCGCCCCTGCGCCGCCATGATCGCGAGCGTGAAGCGCAGCGCGTCGGCACCGTATTCCTCGATCAGGTCGAGCGGATCGATGACGTTGCCCTTCGATTTCGACATCTTGGCGCCGTTCTTGTCGCGAACGAGCGCATGGACGTAGACCGTGTGGAACGGCTCCTCATCCATGAAGTGAAGACCCATCATCATCATCCGGGCAACCCAGAAGAAAATGATGTCGAAGCCCGTCACCAGAACGTCGGTCTGGTAGTAGGTCTTGAGGTCGGGCGTCTTGTCCGGCCAGCCGAGCGTCGAGAACGGCCAAAGAGCCGACGAGAACCAGGTGTCGAGCACATCCTCGTCGCGGGTCAGGATGTCGCCGGGCTGGTAGTTCTCCAGCTTGTCCTCGACCCACGCCTTCCACGGCCCTTCATGAGCGATATAGTGCTGGATCGCAGCCTCAAGCGCCAATTCCTCGTCCTTCTCGACGAAGACCGTCCCGTCGGGCCCGTACCAGGCGGGAATCTGGTGACCCCACCAGAGCTGGCGCGAGACGCACCAGGGCTGAATGTTCTCCATCCAGTCGAAATAGGTCTTTTCCCAGTTCTTCGGCACGAATTTCGTCCGCCCATCGCGCACGGCCTCGATCGCCGGCTCGGCAAGCGTCTTGGCATCGGCGAACCACTGATCCGTCAGCATCGGCTCGATGACGACGCCGGACCGGTCGCCGAAAGGCTGGGTGATCTTGCGACCCTCAACGAGCGGGATGGCATTGCCCTCCCCGTCCGTCGTCATGACGGCGAGACCCTCGGCATTGATCTGCGCGATTATCCGCTCGCGCGCCTCGTAGCGATCGAGGCCGCGATACTCGTCCGGAACGAGATTGATCTCGTCCACCGTCGCCTCGTCCGGCAGGCGGCCGGACCGGACGATCTCGGCGGCCTGCGCCGCGCAGGTCGCGTAGTCCTCGCCATCGGCGCGCATCGCCGCCGTCAGGTCCATTAGCCGGTAGAGCGGAATGTCGTTGCGCTTGGCGACCTGGTAGTCGTTGAAGTCGTGCGCGCCGGTGATCTTGACCGCACCGGAGCCGAATGCCGGGTCCGGATATTCGTCGGTGATGATCGGGATCAGGCGCCGATGTTCCTTCGGTCCGACCGGGATCTCGCACAGCTTGCCGACGATGGGCGCGTAGCGTTCGTCGGACGGATGGACGGCCACCGCACCGTCGCCCAGCATCGTCTCCGGCCGCGTCGTGGCGATCGAGATATAGTCGCGCGTCTCGCGCAGGACGACATTCCCGTCCGCGTCCTTCTCGACATATTCATAGGTCTCGCCGCCGGCGAGCGGGTACTTGAAATGCCACATATGGCCGTCGACGTCGCGATTCTCGACTTCGAGGTCGGAAATCGCCGTTTCGAATTTCGGGTCCCAGTTGACCAGCCGCTTGCCGCGATAGATCAGCCCTTGCTTGTAGAGCGTGACGAAGACCTCGATGACGGCTTTCGACAGCCCCTCATCCATCGTGAACCGCTCGCGCGACCAGTCGCAGGAGGCTCCTAGGCGCTTCAATTGGTGGATGATCGACCCGCCCGACTGCTCCTTCCAAGACCAGACGCGGCTGACGAACTCGTCACGATCCATATCCCGGCGGGAAAGGCCACTCTCCGCAAGCTGGCGTTCGACGACCATCTGCGTCGCGATGCCGGCATGGTCCATGCCCGGCTGCCACAACACGTTCTTGCCGCGCATCCGCTCGAAACGGACCAGAATGTCCTGCAACGTGTTGTTGAGCGCGTGCCCCATGTGGAGCGAGCCGGTCACATTCGGCGGCGGGATGACGATGGTGAAGGCCTCAGTGCCCGGCTTCGATCCGGCGCCGGCGCGGAAGGCGTCTTCCTGCTCCCACAGGCTGGCGATCTTCGGCTCGACGGCTTTGGCGTCGTAGGTCTTCTCAAGCATGGGGAATTGTCCGCTCGTTCAGGCGTTTCGTGCGGACGGTAAACCGGAAGGCATTGGCCAAGTCAACTGTAGGAACAGCGCCTCAGCGCGTACCCCCGCGCGCCACGCGCTCGATTTCTTCGCGCACCAGACGCTCGACCAGCGTCGGCAGATTGTCGTCGAGCCATTCCTGCAACATCGGCCGCAACATATCCTCGGCCATCTCGTCGAAGCTCCTGCGACGGCTGGCGGCGAAGGCGTCGGTCAGTTCGCCGAATGCGGCGGCGACCTGTCGTCCTGGTTGCTCCGAAAGGATCGGGCCGCGGCCGAATTCGGCAGCGGGCTCATCCCTTGCCGGTGCATCATGATCCCCCTCGCCGGTCGCCTGCGCGTCCTGTTCGAGCGCGGCCTGCAATTCCTCGAACTCTGCGGCAAAATCGTCCGGCAGTTCGAACGCATCCGTTCCGTTTACGTCATCTTCGAGCGCAGACGCCTGGGGCATCGGGACATCAGGAATGTTCGACGCTTCCGGCTCGTTCGTGATGTCCGGCGCCGCGGTTGTCGGCTCATCGCGATCCACCGCTTCCCTTGCGGCGACATCGGCCGGCCGAAGAAAGGAGACGACGTCGGAATTGGCCGGCTCCAGCGCGGGCTCGTCCAGATCGTCAACCACCGAGCGCGACGGTGAGCGGTGGTCGAAGGATGCCGGCTTCTTCACCGTATCGCTGTCCTCGATGATCCGTCGGATCGACGCGAGGATTTCCTCCATGGAAGGTTCACGCTGTGCTGAAGACGCCTGTGCCATTGCTCGCCCCGTGCCTTTCGGCCGTTTTCGCCGATCGCGCCAGACATTCCGGCGACGAATCACGGGTAGAGTAGCGACAAGCCCCGGAAGAGAGAATCCCCCGAGGCTCGATCACGAAGCTTTACACAGCTTTGATTCTAAACGGAAAGGTCAGCGACCGTCGGGCGTGCGCGTTCCGTACCACTTGTCCTTGACGGCATCGTAATGCTCTTCGGGCTGATGGAGCGTCACGGCAAGGCCGAGATTGGCTGCGGTCAGGCGACCGGCAGCCGAAAGGATCGCATAGCTCGCCACCACGACGTCGCGTTCGGAGCTTGCGAGATTGATCTGCGCGTTGATGACATCCGCCTGCGCGTTCAAAACGTCGAGCGTCGTGCGCTGGCCGACATTGCGCTCTTCGCTGACGCCGTTGAGCGCGAGTTGCGCGGCAGAGGCGAGTTGGCGATTGGCTGAGGAGACTTCCCGCGCGGCGATGTATTGCGTCCAGGCGGCGGTCACGGCCTGGCGCACCTGATCGCGCGTGACATCCACTTCGATGCGCGCCTGGCCGAGTTGTTCCTTCGACTGGCGAACCAGCCCCGAAACGCGTCCGCCCTGATAGATCGGGATCGTCAGGTTGATGCCGACATTAGCCGAATTGGTCGTATCCGAGCCTGATGACATACCGACGCCCGGCAGGCCCGATACCTGTCGATCGGTATAAGTCGACGACACGCCCGCAGAGGCCGTCACGGCCGGAAGAAGCGCGCCCTCTGCCGACTTGACCGAAAAGGCCGCCGCATCGACCAGATGCTGGGTGGCGAGGATGGCGGGATGCTGCGTGGCCGCGAGCGTATAGGCCGCACCGAGGCTCGGCGGAAGAAGATTGGTGAGCGGCCCGGCAGCCGAAAGATTCGAGGGATCCTGGCCAACGATCTGTCGATAGAGCGCACCGCTGGCCTCAACCTGCGCGCGCGCGGCGGCAAGCTGGGCGATGGCTGCCGCGCGGCTTGCGTCGGCCTGCGCGACATCGGTGCGCGTGCCCTCGCCGACCTCGAAGCGTGAATTCGCCGCGCGGACCTGTTCGCCGAGAAAGGCCAGATTTCGCTCCTGAAGCGCGGCGATCTGCCGATCCCGGATGATGTCCATATAGGCGCTGGCGGCGTTGAACAGGATATTCTGCTCGGTATTGCGCAGGCTTTGCTGCGCGGCGCGGACATTGGCTTCGGCCGAGCGCACATTGTTCGTCGTCTGGAAGCCGTCGAACAGGGATTGCTGGATCGAAACGCCGAACGAGCCGGTGAAGATGTCCGTGCCGGACTGCGTCTGGTAGTTGATCTGGCCACTACCGCCGACGGTCGGGCGCCAGCCGGACTTGGCAATCGGCACAGTCTCGTCGGTCACCCGAACGCCGGCGCGCGCCGAATTCAGGCTGGCATTGTTCTCATACGCCTTTGCCAGCGCACCGAGGATCGTTTCCGAGTGAGCCGGAACTATGGCGATCAACGCCGAAGATGCGAGAGCCGCGGAAAACAGAAAACGACGAAATGTGGACACGTAAAACCACCCTCTCCAAGATGCGCGCTCGCCCGTGGAGATCGGTGCAAGCAGCGCAAAACCGCTCTAGCGATAGCCGATTCGACGGAACACGCCAGCAACAGACTTCAGACGATAGCTAATAATCCCTGCCGATAGGTTGCAGATCGGTAACAGGAGGTCGCCCAAAATCGCGCTGCCTGCAAAGGCCGGGTCAGAACTGGAAAGACGGCGCATCGAGAAAGGCGGTGAGCGGCCGGATGGCACAGTTGAAAGCGCGCCGTGTGGCGACGTTGCCGTTTTCCTTCAGGAAAAGCGTCGCCCTGCCGGCATTGCCCTGTCCGATCACGGCCACGAGGCGCCCCCCATCCTTCAACTGGTCGAGGAGCGACGCAGGCACCTCGTCGACGGCGCCTTCGATGACGATCACGTCGAAAGGCGCCTCCGACGGATAACCCTCGCCAAGCGGGCCTTCCACGACGGCGACATTGTCAAAGCCGAGGCGGTTGAGCGTTTCGGTCGCGGCAGCGGCAAGGTCCGTGTCGCTCTCCAGCCCGATGACCGAGCTGCCAAGCCGAGAAAGGATCGCAGCCGGATAGCCCGTTCCCGTGCCGACATCGAGAATGAAATCGCCGGGACGGATCTCGGCCAGTTGCAGAAGCTTGCCGAAGGGCGACGGCTCCATGAGGTAGCGCGCGGCGGCCTCCTTGCGGGCCGCGGCGATCTCGATGTCCTCGTCGATATAGGCGAGCGCCTTGCGCCGTCCCGGCACGAATTCCTCGCGCGCGACGCTGGACATTGCGTCGAGCACGGCGACATCGGAAACGTCGGTCGTGCGCAACTGTCCGTCGACCATCTTGCGTCGCTGCACTGCATAGTCGGAAGTCATGATCGCCCTTGCCCGCGCTAAATGCCGCCTCGCCTGCGGCGTCACCTGCCGACGTCCTGCGGCGCCGGAGCGCCGATGGAGGCCTCGCCCGGAATCGAACCGGGGTGCAAGGATTTGCAGTCCTCTGCGTAACCACTCCGCCACGAGGCCATCCGGGCGTCGAGCCCTGGCGCTCCATTAGGTTGGCGCCCGCCTGCCTGTCAACAGGCCAGTTGCCGTTTCACCCTGCCGCAAGGACAATCACGGTTCACGGTCGCGCTTCCCGTTGCGGCTGCCCCACCAGACAGCAGATCGGCGCCGCCATCTGCGAACCATGGCGAACTCGTAGGACAGGATGAGAATGCCGAGCGGAATCATCCAGAACCCGAGAATCGGCAGGAATCCAAGAATGCCGCCGATCACCAGCAGGATGCCGATCGATATCCTCAGCATTCGCGATTGCGGCAGCGGAATGGCCCTGCCGAACACGGTAATGCGCTGCTGGAAATCGGGCTCGGCCATCGGCGCGTCCTTGACGATAAGGGTCATGGTCTGACTCATCTAGGATAGATTGGGGCTCTTTGTGGGCTAAGCCCTGAATTTCGCTGGAAAAGTTCCGCATCGTAACGCAAATTTCGGCCGATCGATCCAACTTTCATGCGGTTTTCGGCGCGATGCGCTTTGCAAATGGAAAAACTGTTTGCTATAGGCACGCACGTTCTCACGAGCATCGTTCCCCGGTAGCTCAGTGGTAGAGCAACCGGCTGTTAACCGGTTGGTCGCTGGTTCGAATCCGGCCCGGGGAGCCATCTATCCAGCCAGACGGATTTGAATTGACGCCGGCAATCGGCGCATCCGGTCCGCGCCTGGCTCTTTACTCATCGGCCAGTTATGGTACTGGCACGGCGTCGCCCTTGTAGCTCAGTTGGTAGAGCACCTGATTTGTAATCAGGGGGTCGCGGGTTCAAATCCTGCCGGGGGCACCACGCGTCATCAGCGCTTTGCAGCCCTTCAACGACATGCTACCCGCTTGGTCCCAGGCATTTTGACCGAGCGCATCTGATGGATTCCCGTTCTCTTTCGCAATCGATCGCCTTCGTCAGTGCCGCGACCGACGAGGCACAGTCCGCCGCCCGCCGTCTTGCCGCGCTCTACGGACAGGCGAGCCTCGAAGAGGCCGATGTGGTCGTCGCACTCGGCGGCGACGGCTTCATGCTGCAGACGCTGCGCGATCAGATGGGCAGCGGCAAGGCGATCTACGGCATGAACAAGGGAACCGTCGGGTTCCTGATGAACGAATTCGCCGAGTCCGGTCTGCGCGAGCGCATCGCGGCCGCCCTGCCCGAGACGATACGCCCCCTGGAGATGATCGCCGAAACCGTCGAAGGGCCAAAGAGCAAGATCCTGGCGATCAACGAGATCGCGCTTTTCCGCCAATCGGCGCAGGCGGCCAAGCTCCGCATCACGGTCGACGACAAGGTTCGGCTCGAAGAACTCGTCTGCGACGGAGTGATGGTCGCAACCCCTGCGGGTTCGACGGCCTACAATCTGTCGGCTCACGGGCCGATCCTGCCGCTGGACGCGCCGCTGCTCGCATTGACGCCGGTCAGTCCGTTTCGCCCGCGCCGCTGGCGCGGCGCCTTGCTGCCGAACCGCGCGACCGTCCGCTTCGACATCATCGAGGCGGCGAAACGGCCGGTCAACGCCGTTGCCGACCATACAGAGATCCGCTCGGTCCTGGCCGTCACCGTCCGCGAAGCGAGCGACGTCACGGCCACCGTGCTCTTCGATGCCAGTCATTCGTGGGACGAGCGCGTGCTGGCCGAGCAATTTCGCTATTGAGCAGCAGACGCGGTGTTGGCGAAAAGAGCTTGAAAAGCACCGGTTCGATTGACATTTACCGTGCTTGGCCTTAACGCCACGGCAGCACTTCCACGCCGCTGGCCTGGAACCCCTGTTGCATGAGCGCAATCCAAGCGCCACCAAACCTAGCAGAGACAATCAAAAACGTGTCAGTTGAAAGCAAGATTGAAGACCAGGCGTCCGAACAGCCCCTGACCTTTGCCGATCTGGGACTCTCGCCCAAAGTCCTCTCCGCCGTGACCGACGCCGGATACACCGTGCCAACGCCGATCCAGGCAGGCGCCATCCCTCATGCGCTTCTCGGCAAGGACGTGCTGGGCATCGCCCAGACGGGCACCGGAAAGACCGCCGCCTTCGTTCTGCCGATGATCACGCGCCTTGAAAAGGGCCGTGCCCGTGCGCGTATGCCGCGCACGCTGATTCTCGAGCCGACGCGCGAACTCGCCGCGCAGGTCGAAGAGAATTTCATCAAGTACGGCAAGAACCACAAGCTCAACATCGCGCTGCTGATCGGCGGCGTTTCGTTCGACGAGCAGGAAAAGAAGCTCGAGCGTGGCGCCGACGTGCTGATCGCGACGCCCGGCCGCCTTCTCGACCACCGCGAGCGTGGCAAGCTTCTTCTCAACGCGGTCGACATTCTGGTCATCGACGAGGCCGACCGGATGCTCGACATGGGCTTCATTCCCGATATCGAGCGCATCTGCGAAATGATCCCGTTCACGCGGCAAACGCTGTTCTTCTCCGCGACGATGCCGCCGGAGATCACCAAGCTCACCGAGAAATTCCTCCAGGCGCCGGTTCGCGTCGAGGTTTCCAAAGCCGCTTCGACCGCCACGACCGTCACGCAGCGACTGGTCAAGTCGAAGTCGAAGGACTGGGACAAGCGCGAAGTCCTGCGCGAGCTGATCCGCGCCGAAGATTCCGAGCTGAAGAACGCCATCATCTTCTGCAACCGCAAGACGGCGGTCTCAGAGCTTTTCCGTTCGCTGGTCAAGCACGAATTCGATGCCGGCGCGCTCCATGGCGACATGGACCAGCGCGCGCGCATGGCGATGCTCGCCGGCTTCCGCGACGGCAAACTCAAGCTGCTCGTCGCATCCGACGTCGCCGCGCGCGGGCTCGATATCCCCGATGTCAGCCACGTCTTCAATTTCGACGTTCCGATCCACGCGGAAGACTATGTCCACCGCATCGGCCGAACCGGCCGTGCGGGACGCTCCGGCAAGGCTTTCACGCTGGCGACCAAATCGGACGGCAAATATGTCGACGCAATCGAGAAACTGATCGGCCAGAGCATCGAATGGCACGACGGCGACCTGTCGACGATCGCCCAGGACGACAGCCTCGATGACGCGCCGCGTCGTGGCGCCAAGGGCGCACGCGGGCGCGGCGGCCGCAAGGCCGATGACGAAAAGCGTCCGCGCCGAGGCCGCAGGTCCGAAGAGGCTCCCGTCACAGCGGCAGCCGATGCCCCCGTCGAGGACGAAGCGAAAACGCAGGACGCACCGCAAACGCCCGTCGTCGAGATTGCAGAAGAGCGCACGGAGCGGCGTGACGCGATCCGCGCGGGCAATGCCGAACGGCAGCGGGCCTCCTACGCGCCCGACCAGCGCAACGCGCGCAACCAGGACCGTGACCGCCGCCACCGCCGAGACGATCTGGGCGAAGCTCCCGTCGGTTTCGGCGACGATATTCCGGCCTTCATGAAGGTCGTCGCGAAGGTCTGACCTTCTTCGACATTTCGGCGCGGCGCGATGCCGCGTCGGCTTTTCGTGCCCAGATCGCCAGTTCCTGCGGATCGTCCAGCGCCTCGTCGGGTATCGACCAATACGGCATCAGCATCGGTTTTCCCTTGCCGTCATAAGTCCATTGCCGGGACCCTGCTGCCTGAAACTCAGGCGCGGAATTCGCATCCGCCTTCAGCCAGATTTCGTCGAAGGACTGCAGGGCTATGATCCGGCCCTCGTGATAGATGCCATGGCCACCGAACATGCGCCTGACGGTGACATGGCCGAAGACGGCGAACAGGTCGACGATGTCGGCTGGCTGCATGACTTGGCTCCATATCCTGTTGCGCTAGATTAGCGCGCATCGGAGAAATGTGGAGCCATGACGACATGCCGATGACGCTCAAGGGATCGTGCCGCTGCGGCAGTGTGAAATTCACGGTCGCAAGTCACACGCCGGCGCCCTACCAGCTCTGCTATTGCTCGATCTGTCGCAAACAGCAGGGCGGAGGCGGCTTCGCCATCAACCTCGGGGCGCTGAACGAGACAATGTGGGTGACGGGCAAGAACCGCATCGGCGTCTACCGCGCGGAAATCGAAGACGATGAGCATCCGCATTGCAAAACGTCGACGGGCGAGCGGAGCTATTGCCGGGACTGCGGCTCGGCGCTCTGGCTCTTCGATCCGAGCTGGTCGGATCTCGTCCATCCATTCGCATCGGCCATTGACACCGACCTGCCGAAGCCGCGCTCACGCGTGCATCTGATGTTGAAATACAAGGCAACCTGGGTCGAGCCGGATATCCGAGACGGCGACCAGAGCTTCGATCTCTATCCCGAACTCTCTATCGCCGACTGGCACAAAAAGCATGACATGTGGGTGGATTGACGCAAGGCCGTCAGACGACCGCGCCCTGCCCGCGTGCTTCGGCCAATGCCTTGAGGTCGGCCGGCTGGAGCTCGATCGATTCGCCGCAGCCGCAGGCCGACGACTGGTTCGGATTGTTGAAGGTAAAGCCCGAGCGCAGCTTGGTCGTCTCGAAGCTCATTTCGGTGCCCAGCAGGAACAGCGCGGCTTCCGGCGCGACATAGACATGCGCGCCGTCGCGCTCGACATGGTCATCCTTCGGGTCGGGCACGGTGACGAGATCGACCGTATATTCCATGCCCGCGCATCCGCCCTTCTTGATGCCGACGCGTATGCCGGCCGCGCCTTCGCGGGCCGAAACGATGTCGCGGACGCGGGCGGCCGCCTCGTCGGTCAGGGTCAGAACTTGAAAACGTGCCATCAAATGCTCCATGCCAGCGGGTTCAAGGCCCGCGGAATGATTTATGCCCCGAAGATGGGGAAGAATCGTTCGACGTGCAACCCGGTCACTAATACCAGCCGACGGCGACCTGCGCCTCTTCCGACATACGGTCCGGCGTCCAGGGCGGATCGAATACCATCTGCACGTCGACGTCCGACACGCCCTCGACCGTGCTGACCGCATTCTGCACCCAGCCCGGCATTTCGCCGGCGACCGGGCAACCCGGCGCCGTCAGCGTCATGTCGATCTTGACCGAGCGGTCGTCCTCGATGTCGATCTTGTAGATCAGGCCGAGTTCGTAGATGTCGGCCGGAATTTCGGGATCGTAGACGGTCTTGAGCGCCGAGACGATGTCGTCGGTCAGCCGCGCGATCTCGTCGGCCGGAATGGCGGATGTCGTTGGTGCTTCGGCCGTGTTGAGTGGTTCGTCGGTCATGGCTTCACCCGAAGAATGTTCGCGCCTTTTCCAGCGCCTCGGCCAGGATATCGATCTCGGCCCTCGTATTGTACATGGCGAATGAGGCGCGGCATGTCGAGGTCACGCCGAAACGCTTCAGAAGCGGTTGGGCACAATGCGTGCCGGCGCGCACCGCGACGCCGGCGCGATCGATCACCATCGAAACGTCATGGGCATGAATGCCCTGCAACTCGAAGGAAACGATGGCGCCCTTGCCCGGCGCACTGCCAATGATGCGCATGGAGTTGATCCGCGACAGGCGCTCATGCGCGTAGGCCGCCAACTCGGCTTCGTGCGCGGCGATGGCCTCGCGGCCGATGCCCTGCATGTATTCGAGCGCAGCGCCGAGCCCGATGGCCTGCACGATGGGCGGCGTGCCGGCCTCGAAGCGATGCGGCGGCTCGTTATAGGTGACGTTGTCCTCCGTCACCTCCTCGATCATCTCGCCGCCGCCCTGGAAGGGACGCATCTTCTCCAGCATTTCCTTGCGGCCATAGAGAATGCCGATGCCAGACGGGCCATAGACCTTGTGGCCGGTGAACACATACCAGTCGCAGCCGAGATCCTGCACGTCGACGACGGTATGGACCGCTCCCTGGCTGCCGTCGACCAGCACCGGGATGCCGCGCGCATGAGCGATGCGGACGATCTCCTTGATCGGCGTCACCGTGCCGAGCACGTTCGACATATGGGTGATTGCGACGAGCTTCGTGCGATCCGTCAGTCGCTTCTCGAATTCCTCGATGTGGAACCGGCCTTCGTCGTCGACGGGCACCCAGACGAGCTTGGCGCCCTGCCGCTCGCGGATGAAATGCCACGGCACGATGTTGGAGTGATGCTCCATCACCGACAGAACGACCTCGTCGTCCGCGCCGATATTCGGCATCGCGTAGCCATAGGCGACTGTATTGATCGCCTCGGTCGCCGACTTGGTGAAGACGATCTCGTCGACGCTCGACGCGTTCAGGAACCCACGCACGGTTTCGCGCGCCGCCTCATAGGCATCGGTCGCGGCATTGGACAGGAAGTGCAGGCCGCGATGGACGTTGGCGTATTCGGATGAATACGCTTTGGCGATGCGGTCAATGACTGCCTGCGGCTTTTGCGCCGACGCGCCATTGTCCAGATAGACGAGCGGCTTGCCGTAGACTTCCATCGAAAGAATCGGGAAGTCGCGGCGGATGGCCTCGACGTCATATGGCTTCAACGTTCCTGTCGGCGCGTTCATGGCGTCATCCGTGGTTCGCGAACCAGTCCTCGAGTCGCGTTTCCAGCGCCTCGACGATGGCCTCATCGTCCAGTTCCTCGATGATTTCGCGCAAAAATGCCTTGACCAGCAGCCCACGCGCAATCTTTTCCTCGACGCCGCGCGCCATCAGATAGAACAGATGGGCGTGGTCGATCTCAGTTACGGTGGCACCATGACCGCAGGCCACATCATCGGCGAAGATTTCGAGTTCCGGCTTGGTCGAGAATTCGCCCTCGTCCGACAGCAACAGCGTGTTGCACGCCATCTTGGCGTCGGTCTTCTGCGCCAGTCGGTCGACGCGGATCTGGCCCTGGAAAACGCCATGCGCCTTGTCGGTGATGACGTTGCGGATGATCTCGGTCGAGGTCGTGTGCGGGGCGGCATGGTCGAGCACCATGGTCACGTCGCAATGGACGTCACCGCCGAGAAGATTGATGCCCCGGAGGCGGAAATTCGAACCCTCGCCGGCCGCCACGACATGGACCTCTTGCCGCACGAGATGGCCACCCGTGTTCATCAGGAAGATCGTCACCTTCGCGTCGGCGCCGATGCGCGCGCGGATCTGGCCGAGATGCGTCGCGGTGGTCGGCTGATCCTGGATGATCAGCCAGTTGATCTCCGCACCGTCGCCGACCTCAAGTTGGCCAACGGAGCTCACGAGCGCATCGGCCGTGCCAGTCTGGCGCTCGACGATGGTCGCCTTGGCGCCCTTGCCGATGCGGGCCGCGAAGCGTGAATGAATCTGGCCGCCCGAATGAACGTTCTGCAACTCGATCGGCGCTGCGATCTCAATGCCGTCGGGTATCGTCAGGTCAAAGCCATCGGAGACGAAGGCGGCGTTGATCGCGCCGACGGCATCATCCGCCTTCAGGGGCGCAAGGTCATTCGCCAGCGCGCCGCTCATCAACCGATCAGCAATCTTCTCGATATTCATACCGTCGATGCCGGCATGGTGCTGGGCGTTGCCGTCGATGACCGTCAGGACGGACGAGCCCTCGACGAGCGGCGCGATCGCGGCGGCATCGCCCTTACCGCCATCGGCGGGAACGGATGCCAGCAGACGACGCAGGTCGGTGTAGTGCCAGGCCTCGACCCGGCGTGTCGGCAAGCCGGCCTTGAGAATTGCCGCGGCCTCGTCGCGCTTTGCCGCGACTTCCGGTGAACCGGCGAGCGAGGGACGGCGCGCGGCGAAGCCCTCGGTCAAGGCCTCCTCGGCGCTGGTCAGCTTGGGACTTGAGTGAACGTTCATGTCAGCCACCCCGCTCAGGCCGCTTCGCCGATGATGCCGGCATAGCCGTCGCGTTCCAGTTCGAGCGCGAGCGACTTGTCGCCCGACTTCACCACCTGGCCGCGCGAGAGCACATGCACGGAATCCGGCACGATATAGTCGAGCAGGCGCTGGTAGTGCGTAATGACGACGAATGCCCGGTCGGGCGAGCGCAGCGAGTTGACGCCATCGGCAACGATCTTCAGCGCGTCGATGTCGAGACCCGAATCCGTCTCGTCGAGCACGCAAAGCTTCGGCTCGAGCAACTTCATCTGAAGGATTTCGGCACGCTTCTTCTCGCCGCCGGAAAAGCCGACATTGAGCGGGCGCTTAAGCATCGCCATGTCGATGTTGAGCCCGGCCGCGTTTTCCTTCACGCGCTTCAGGAACTCGGGGATCTTCAGTTCCTCCTCGCCGCGCGCCTTGCGCTGCGCGTTCATCGCGACCTTGAGGAATTCCATCGTCGCGACGCCCGGTATCTCCATCGGGTACTGAAAGGCGAGGAAGATGCCGGACGCGGCGCGCTCTGCCGGGTCCATTTCGAGGATGGATTCGCCATTGTAGAGAATGTCGCCCTCGGTCACCTCATAGTCCTCGCGGCCCGCGAGTATATAGGACAGCGTCGACTTGCCCGAGCCGTTCGGGCCCATGATGGCGGCGACTTCGCCGTTCTTTACGGTCAGGTTCAGACCGCGGATGATCTCCGTGCCGTCTTCGGCGATGCGGGCATGAAGGTTCTTGATCTCGAGCATGTCGTCCTCTCGGCTATTCTTGCCTTGTGTCATGATGCGCGCCCGCCACTGCGAGCAGGCCTGCAATTATTCCCAAATTCTTGGTGAAGAGCTGGAATTGGATCGAAGCCGCTTCACCTTCAAGCACCCAGAACGGATGCAAAAACCAGTTCACGACCGCCACATAGGCGATCAGTCCGAAAGCCGCACGCCGCACGAAACGTCCCGCGATCAATGCCAGCCCCGCCGCCATCTGGGCGGCCGAGGCGAAGTAGACGAACGGCAATGGCCGCTCGAACCCCGCCCCCGAAAGCATCGCCACCATCGTGTCCGTCGCACCCAGCTTCAAGACCGACGATCCGGCGAAGAACAACCCGAACGCGATCCGGGCAATGGCGAGCGCCGAAATCAGCCGACGCTGCCTTCCAGCGAGATGCCGATCAGCTTTTGTGCCTCGACCGCGAATTCCATCGGCAGTTCCTGGATGACGTCCTTGACGAAGCCATTGACAATGAGCGCGATGGCTTCCTCTTCGGGAATGCCGCGCTGCATGACGTAGAAGAGCTGGTCTTCGGAAATCTTCGACGTCGTCGCCTCGTGCTCGAACTGCGCGGTCGCGTTCTTGGCCTCGATGTAGGGCACGGTATGCGCACCGCAGTCGTTGCCGATCAAAAGCGAATCGCACTGCGTGAAATTGCGCGCATTCGTGGCCTTGCGGTGTGCCGAGACCTGGCCGCGATAGGTGTTGTTCGAGTGCCCGGCCGAAATGCCCTTGGAGATGATGCGGCTCGACGTGTTCTTGCCGAGATGGATCATCTTGGTGCCGCTGTCGATCTGCTGATGACCGTTCGACACCGCGATCGAATAGAACTCGCCTCGGCTGTCGTCGCCGCGCAGGATGCAGGACGGGTATTTCCAGGTGATCGCCGAGCCGGTCTCGACCTGCGTCCACGAAATCTTCGAGCGGTCGCCGCGGCAGTCGCCGCGCTTGGTGACGAAATTGTAGATGCCGCCCTTGCCGTCCTTATCGCCCGGATACCAGTTCTGGACGGTCGAATACTTGATTTCGGCATCGTCGAGCGCGACGAGTTCGACCACCGCCGCATGAAGCTGGTTTTCGTCGCGTTGCGGCGCCGTGCAGCCTTCAAGGTAGGAGACGTAGGCCCCCTCTTCCGCGATGATCAGCGTGCGCTCGAACTGGCCGGTGTTTTTCTCGTTGATGCGGAAATAGGTGGAAAGCTCCATCGGGCACCGAACGCCCTTCGGCACGTAGACGAACGACCCATCGGTGAAGACGGCCGCGTTCAACGTCGCGTAGAAATTGTCCGTCGTCGGAACGACCGAGCCCAGATATTTCTGCACCAGTTCGGGGTGCTCGCGCACCGCTTCCGAGATCGAGCAGAAGATCACCCCGGCGGCGGCCAGTTCCTTCTTGAAGGTCGTGACCACGGAGATCGAGTCGAACACGGCGTCGACCGCGACGCGGCCGGACTTGTAGACGTTGTCGTTGGCAACGTCCTCGTCGATGGTTTCATCCTTCTGGACGCCGGCCAGGATTTCCTGTTCGCGCAGCGGGATGCCGAGCTTCTCATAGACGCGCAGCAATTCGGGATCGACCTCGTCGAGCGATTTCGGTCCGGTCTGGTTCTTCGGTGCGGCGTAGTAGTGAATGTCCTGGAAGTCGATCTTCGGATAGTCGACGCGCGCCCAGGTCGGCTCTTCCATGGTCTGCCAGCGGCGATAGGCGTTCAGACGCCAGTCCAGCATCCACTGCGGCTCGTCCTTCTTGGCCGAAATCATGCGGATGGTCTCTTCGCTCAGCCCCTTGGGAGCGACGTCCATCTCGATGTCGGATTCGAAGCCGTATTTATATTGGTCCACGTCGATCTTGCGGACCTGGTCGATGGTCTCCTGCACAGCAGGCATGAGCGCTCTCCATCCAGGCCGGGGTCAAGGCCCGGCAGTTGTCGATTTCGCATCCGCAGCAAATGCTGGCGGAATACGCGTTACATAAGGAGGATTGTCGACAATTGCACCCGGTGGCGCGCCGATATCCTCGAAATTTCCCGGCCGTCAGGCGGCAGCTTTCCTGCGGCTCATAAACCCATCGAGTGCGGTTGCGAAAGCCGCAATCTCGTCCTCGCCGGTCGAGTGACCGATCGAGACCCGGATGCCGCTGATATCCTCGCCATAACCCATCGCCTTCAGGACGCGGCTGGCGCCGACCTTGCCGGACGAACAGGCAGATCCCGACGACACCGAAACTCTGGAAAGATCGAAGGCGATCTGCGCCGTCTCGGCCTTTACGCCCGGAATGCCGAAAAACACCGTGTTGGGCAGCCGTTCCGCTTTTTCGCCAAATATGACCGCATCGGGAACACGCGCACGGATCAGCGCCTCGATGCGGTCTCGCTTGTCACTCAGGGCATTCGCCTGCGAAAGCATTGACTGCGCGACACCTGCGGCCGCGCCGAAACCGGCGAGTGCCGCATAATTTTCCGTCCCGGCGCGATGCCCGCGTTCCTGTCCGCCGCCCATCGCAATCGGCGAAGGCATCAGAACGTCGCTATTGCCGACCAGTGCGCCCGCGCCCTTCGGCCCGCCGATCTTGTGTGCGGCGAGGATCAGGAAATCGGCGCAAAGCTTTGCGCCATCGAGCGGAATACGCCCCCCCGCCTGCACCGCGTCGAGCACGAATATGCCACCGGCCTCATGCACGAGAGCGGCGATTTCGGCTGCCGGCTGGATAACGCCGGTCTCGTTGTTCGCCAGATGCACCGCCACCAGCGGCAGACCGGCAGCGTGGTCATGCGCGGCGAGCGCTTTCTTCAAGGCGTCAAGATCGAGAACGCCGTTCCGGCCGACCGGCAGCTCGACGACATTCGCCTTCGCAAAGCGCCCACCTCCGATGACGATCGAATGATCGGTCGTCGATGTGTAGAGCCTCGAACAGGTGACCGCCGAGCGCCCCATCCGCCAGTCGGGCGTCAGAACGAGCGCCACCGCCTCGCTCGCCCCCGAGGTGAAGACAACATGGTCCGGCTTGGCATTGCATAACGCCGCCACGTCGCGCCTTGCCGCCTCGACAAGCCTTTTCGCCTGCCGGCCTTCGGCGTGGACGGAGGACGGATTGGCCGTCAGGTCGAGCGCAGCCACCATCGCCGCCCGTGCTTCAGGCAGAAGCGGCGCACTGGCGTTCCAGTCCAGATAGTAGCGGCGTCCGGTCATTTCGGCGGCGTCAAACCCAATTCGGGCCGTTGGCGGGGAACGGCGTTATTTCCTTGAATTCACGAGGCGAGGCGTCCTATCTACCCGCTTTGTGAAAAGAGGCGAAGCCCGCCACTTTTGAATTGTTCTAAACTAGTTTCTATGGAGACGCCCGCCCCGCGTCAAGCCCGAACGACCTGCCAGCGGGTTCAGCGGCTTCGCCGGCGGTTCAACTGGAGTATCCCATGCCCGAGGTCATCTTCGCCGGTCCGGCCGGACGCCTGGAAGGGCGCTATCAACCTTCCAAGGAAAAGAACGCGCCGATCGCGATCGTCCTGCATCCCCATCCGCAGTTCGGCGGCACGATGAACAACAAGATCGTGTACGACCTCTTCTACATGTTCCAGAAGCGCGATTTCACCGTTCTGCGCTTCAATTTCCGTAGCATCGGCCGCAGTCAGGGCGAATTCGATCACGGCACCGGCGAACTCTCGGACGCGGCCGCCGCGCTGGACTGGGTGCAGTCGCTCCACCCCGATTCCAAGAGCTGCTGGGTTGCGGGCTACTCCTTCGGCGCCTGGATCGGAATGCAACTTCTGATGCGCCGCCCGGAGATCGAGGGTTTCATGTCGATCGCCCCGCAGCCGAACATCTATGACTTTTCGTTCCTCGCGCCCTGCCCGTCCTCGGGCCTGATCATCCATGGCGACGCCGACCGTGTTGCCCCGCCCAAGGACGTGCAGACGCTTGTGGACAAGCTGCACACCCAAAAAGGCATCACGATCACGCAGAAGACGCTGCCCGGCGCAAACCACTTCTTTGCGCAGCATAGCGAGACGCTGATCGAGGATTGTTCGGATTATCTCGATCGGCGTCTTGCGGGCGAACTGGCCGACCCCAAACCGAAACGTCTGCGCTGAGCTGACGCAACGTCATCTTCTCTCGACTTGGCGCAAGACTCATGGCAGCTTTCGGTTGTCGTCAGGCAGTCGAGGGGATCGCCATGCACAGGTTCGAGATCTACAAGGACAAGAAGGGCGAAACGCGCTTCCGCTTTCGCGCGGGCAATGGCGAGATCATGTTCTCGTCGGAGGGCTACAAATCGAAGTCGTCGGCCGTCAAAGCCGTCGAATCGATCAAGAAAAACGCACCCGAGGCCGCTGTCGAAGATATGACGACCGCCGCCAAGCCCGAAGCTGCGGCAAAGCCGGCGAAAGCGACTGCCAAGCCCGCCGCGAAGAAGGCGGCTCCGAAAAAGGCGATGGCCAAGGCCTGAGGCGTCAATCAGGACGCGAGACCACGCCGCCCGTCGCCGGCGCGCGGCAGCCGGTCGTCGTCGGCCATGTCAGCGGAAGGCCGCGCATCGCGCGGACCGCGAGATAGGCCCAGGCTTCAGCTTCCATCGCATCGCCGTCGAAGCCGACATCCTCGGCGAGCAGCACTCTGGCGCCTTGCGCATCTGCTCCCTTGCGCAGGTCGGCGACGATGTGCGGGTTCTTGCGCCCGCCGCCGCAGATAATCCAGCTTTTCGGCTCTGTCGGCATGTGCGCGGCAGCATTCAGGATTGCCTCGGCCGAAACGGCGGCTAGCGTGCGCGCGCCGTCGGCAAGTTCAAGTCCTGTCGCAAGTTCAAGCGTGAAGTCATTGCGATCCAGCGATTTCGGTCCGGAGCGGGCGAAGAACGGACTGCCCAGGTAACGCTCCACGACCCCGCGCACCACCCCACCTTCGCTGGCGATCATGCCGTTCTGGTCGAAGGGGACGCCTCCCTCGCGCGACACCCACTGATCGATCAGCGCGTTGCCCGGTCCGCTGTCGAATGCGACCGGCGGGCCGTCAGCGGCAACAAAGGTTATGTTCGAGATTCCCCCGATATTGACGAAACAGGCCGGCATGTCCGTGCCGCGAAGCGTGGCAGCAAGCGCGGCATGAAAGGCCGGCACCAGCGGCGCGCCCTGCCCGCCCTCCGCCATGTCCGCCGCGCGCATGTCGTGGACGACCGGGGTCGCAGTCTCGCACGCCAGCAACGCGCCGTCGCCAATCTGCACCGTCAGCGCCTTTTCGGGTCGATGCAGGACCGTCTGGCCGTGAAAGCCGATCACGTCCACCGCGCCGTGCTTTTCCACTAATACCGAAACCGCCCGTGCGTGGCGAAGCGTCAGTTCGCGCTCCAGTTCGGCAAGGTCGCCCGGCCGTTCATCGCGCTTCGCGATGCCCTTTGCCGTCTCCAGCGCCGCCTCGATCCGCCGGCGGAACCCCGCATCGTAGGGCACGAACATCGCCGGCCCGCGCGTGACGGATCTGTCGCCGTCGGTGGTGACGACGGCAAGGTCGATCCCGTCCATCGACGTCCCGCTCATCAGGCCGAGCGCGCGGATAAGAGCCATGTCGATGTCCATTCTTGTGATTCCGCGTGGCAAAATGCTAAAGCGGCGCGGTCCCGATTGCCAACGGCGATCGGGCGTTTCGTTTCAACCAGAAAGAAGAGATCATGTCCGCCTTCAAGTCCGATTTCCTGCGCACGCTGTCCGAGCGCGGTTTCATCCACCAGATTTCGGATGAATCCGGCCTCGACGACTTGTTCGCCAAGGAAACCGTGACGGCCTATATCGGCTTCGATCCGACCGCGCCCAGCCTTCACGCCGGCGGCCTGATCCAGATCATGATGCTGCACTGGATGCAACAAACCGGCCATCGCCCCATCGCGCTGATGGGCGGCGGCACCGGTATGGTCGGCGATCCGTCCTTCAAGGACGAGGCGCGCAAGCTGATGACGCTCGACACGATCGCCGAGAACATCGCCTCCATCAAGCGCGTCTTCTCGAAATATCTGACCTTCGGCGACGGTCCGAGGGACGCCATCATGGCGGACAATGGCGAATGGCTGCGCACGCTCAACTATCTCGACTTCCTGCGCGATGTCGGCGCGCATTTCTCGGTCAACCGGATGCTGTCCTTCGACAGCGTGAAGCTCAGGCTCGACCGGCAGCAGTCGCTGTCCTTCCTGGAATTCAACTACATGGTGCTGCAGGCCTACGATTTCGTCGAACTGAACAGACGCTACGGCACACGCCTCCAGATGGGCGGTTCGGACCAGTGGGGCAACATCGTCAGCGGCATCGATCTCGGCCACCGCATGGGAACGCCGCAGCTCTATGCGCTGACCTCGCCCCTGCTTACCACCTCGTCCGGCGCCAAGATGGGCAAGTCCATGAACGGTGCGGTCTGGCTAAATCCGGAAATGCTTTCGGCCTATGATTTCTGGCAATACTGGCGCAACACCGAGGATGCCGACGTCACGCGCTTCCTGAAGCTCTACACCACCCTGCCAATGGACGAGATCGCGCGGCTTGGCCTGCTTGGCGGCTCGGAGATCAATGACGCCAAGAAGGTGCTCGCGACCGAGGTCACGGCCATGCTGCACGGCCGCAAAGCCGCGGAAGCCGCCGCCGAAACCGCGCGTGGACTTTTCACGAGCGGTACCGCTGATCTCCAAAACATCACACGACGTTCAATTGGCCGAGGTCCCAAAGGACAGTGGAAAGTTGGGCGTAGCGCCGCCGCTTTTCTCGCAGCTTCGGGTCTGGTTCGCTCAACCACTGAAGCGCGCAAGATGATTAACAACCCATCTGGAAATGTATTCATTAACGATCAGCATATCACTGACGCCAATAAGATTGTAAAATGGAATGACGCCCCAGCAGGAGCATCTGGATTCAAAGTTCAGATGGGAAAGAAAAAATTTGTCTTGGTCGAACCAAGCGATGTTGAATTTAAGTCAATTGATTTATGCGGAAGCAAAAACTGGAAAAAGAGACGCGCAAAAGCCCTTCTTCAACTGAGCGGACTTGTTGAAACTCTAGATGCCGCCGAAAACGCGATTCGAGATGGATCGGTACGCATAAATGGAAACACGATTAAAGATCCCGACCATTTCATAGACGTTAATTCGTTTGACAAAGAAACTGACTGCATCCGAGTCGAGATGGACGGCAATTTGGTTCTCATCGAAAATACATCCGCATAATTCGCGCTATTCGGAGAACTCGAACACCGAGCGGAAGATGCCCGGCGCGATCGCGGAAAGCGGATTGATCTGCAACTGCGGCGCGTCGGTCGCTCCCGCGAGCTTGAAGGTGATCCCGATCAGCCCGCGGTCGCGGCCATTGCCGAGGATTTGCCCGATCAGCGGGATTTCCGCGAACAACCGGTTGATGCCGTAGGCCGGCATGAAGGTGCCGGTCATCGACATGTTTCCGCTGCCGTCATAAACGGTGCCCTGGAAGGTCGAGCCGATGTCCGGCCCGCGAATCACCCCGTTTTCCAGCGCCAGATAGCCCTTGCCCTGTTTGATACCCGAAAAGGCTCGGTCGAAGAAGACGCGCTGAACGTCGAGCCTGCCCTTGACGACATCGTTGAGCGAACGCCCGCGCGTGTCCGACGGGGTCGAGACGAGCGAGGCCAGACGCGGTTCGTCGACCAGCCAGAAATCGCGCGCCGCCACCCGCCCGACAAGCGAGCCGCCCTCCGCGCCGCGAAGCTCAACGTTCAGCCGCCCCCCTTCCATACGGCCATAGAGATCGAGAAAGCGCAGCACCGCGCCAGCATCTCCGGTATCCGCGCGCAGATACCGACCGCCCTGGCCGATGCCGTGATTGACTTCCAGCTTCGCGCCTGAACCGGTTGTCGCGGTGGCAGATAGGTTTTCGATAGTCGCGCCAGCGCCGGAATAAGCGATTACCACGTTGCGCAGCGTCTCGTTGCCAAAGCCGGTGACGTTCGCGACATCGAGATCGAGCGAAATCGGCACCGGCTCGCCGCCACTGCCACCGGCGGCGGCTTCGCTCGTCGCGCGCAACGCCTTGATCAGCGAGCGCGCATCGAGCGTTTCACCCTGGACGTCGATGGCATATCCGCGTCCGCTGCGCACGATATCGACGCTAAAGTCGTCACCGCGATTGAGCCGCACCTGCGGAAAACTTGCATTGGTCAGCCCGGCTTCATCGAATGAGACCTCGCCGCCGACCGCAAAACTTTCGCCCTTGATGCCGAAGCCGTGCAGGAAGGTCTGGCCGCCATTGCGTTCCATCTGGAAAGCTGTGGTCGCAGCGATCCCAACGCCTTTCGACCAGCCAATCCAGGGAAGACTGAGCACCGAACCAGAGAGGTCGGCGGTGACCGACTGCCGTTCCGCGCTCGTCAGGTCGATGCCGACATCCGCATTGCCCGATAGCAGCATGGAAAGGGCCGGCAAAAGTTGATCGCGCGCCGCGTCGTCAAACTTGAGATCCACTTTGCGCGAGCGCTCGACGGTTTCGTTGAAAGGCTCCGTCATGGCGATCGTCGCCGCGACGCCGTTCAGCTTGGCGTCGGCGTCGATCTGCGCATGGCTGGGGCGTATTCGCACCGTGCCATAAGCCTCGCTCACCGTCTGGCCCTGAAAGGGCTGCGCAAGAGCGATGTCGGCAATGTCGAGTTCGACATCGAAGCCGACGGGAATATCCCGACCTTCTTCATTGATCGGAAACTGCGCCTGGACGCGGCCCGCGACATGGCCGGAGATGTCTGCCGGCGCGAAATCGAGATGACGTCCGGCGTCGATCGGCTTCAGCGAGGCGAATTCAAGCGCCGCGTCGGCATCGGCGTCGATATCGACGACAAGATTGCCGATAAGCGGTTCGCCGCGTGCGATATCCATAGAAAAGGCGGCGTCCCTGCCGGCGACCCATTTGCCGCTTTCGAGCTGCGCGCGCGTCGATGTCATGCCGACATCGACGCGATCGCCGCGAAAGCGCACATTTCCCAGGCTGTCTTGAAGGCGAGGCAGTTCGCCGGCAAGGGTGACCGAAGCGCCCGAAATCGCGAAAGAGCCCGAAACCTCATCAGTAAAGGGAATGCCGTCGCCGAACCGGCCTGGCTGCGTATCAAGCCGGATTGCACCGGTCTCGATCCGCCCGCCCTTGACATTGGCCGACGCCCAGCGTCGTGCGCCCGGCGCCGCAAAGATCGGCCACACCGCCTTGGCATGTTCGACCTGCATGGCGCGTGCGTCCAGCGCGAGCGTCACGCCCGGACTTCTGCCAGGCACAAAATCGATCCGAGCGCGTCCGACGATTTGCCCCTCGCCGCTGCGCAGATCGATATCTTTCAGGTCCAGCGCGCGATGAAAGGGATCGAACGTCCCGGCGATACGCGTTTCGACTGCGACCTTGTCGTCACTTTCGGGAATCGTGAGCCGCGATTCATTGGAAACGAGCTCGAAACGATAGCGCGGGGTCGCGCCTGCGGATTGCGGCTCCGGTCCCACAGCGCCGTTGAACGACCAGTCGGTGCCCTGCGAGGCGAGGCGAAGACTGTCGATCTCGATCTTGTCGGCCCCGGTGACGGAATAGGCATTGAGCGTGCCCGACATGGTGACGGTGTCGCGGCCGATATCGATGGCGGCGTTGTCGAAGCTTGCGTCGATATCGAGTCTGTCGGCAGTCGACGACAGGCTCTGCGCGCCTGACAGGCTGACCGTCAGACCGCCGATGCGATGCGCCAGACCGATGCGTTCGGTTCCTTCAACGACCGGTGCGAAGCGCAGATCGAGGTCGAGCATGGCGATCCGGGTCCGCTCGTCATCGCGATGCGCCCTGCCTTCGAAGACGATCGTGCGATCGGCAATCTCCGCAGTGCCTGACATTTCGAGCGCGCCTTCGGCAGTGTTTTCGAGCTGCGCCTGCGCAATGCGCACCGATGTGCCACGGACGCTGTCGAGCACGATGGTGACATTGCGCAGTTTCAGGTCGCGCGCTGCGTTGCTTTCGACAAGATCGAAAACGCGATGGATGGCGGCGAAGATTGCGGGCGTGACGAGATCTGGATCGAGAAGGCCGTCCAGATTGCGCAGGCCGGCCAATGGTCCAGGCCCGCCCCGGTCGGGCAACTGGTCGACGACGAGGCGCGCATCGCTCAACCGGGCATTGGCAAGTTGAAGGCGTCCCTCGAGCAGTGGCAGAAAACGGATGCCGAAGCGGAGAAGTCCGACATCGACAAAACTGTCGCCGGTTTCCGCACCTGACAGGCCCGCACCTGCGATCTCGAGCGCAAGAAACCGGTCCGCATCGATCCGCAACCGGACCGAACCGATCGTCGCGACGACATCGCCTCCGGCAATATCGGTCAGCATGGTCTGCGCTTCCTGGCGCAAACGATCGCCACCGAAACCAGCCATAACCCCACCGGCAATGAGAGTGACGAGAAGCAGGAGCACGCCCAGTCCGAGAGCAGCGCCTCTCAGAAAACGGGCGAGAAGCGAACGACGGCGGACGGCGGACCGACGCGACTTTGCACCGCGCAACAAGGCACGAGCATTCGCAGGCGTCTCTGGCCGATCGGGATGGTCGGTCAAGCGGCGTTCCGTCAGTAGTGCTGCGTCGTGGACGAATCGTGTTCATCGACTATATCCACCGCTTCCTGCTCCCGTAACAGAAAAATGGAGGTCAAATCATGTCCGAACCCGTCGCCGGCGACATGGCGCCGGATTTCACCCTGCCGGGCGATGGAGCGACGACGATTTCGCTGTCCGCGCTCAAGGGCAATCCGGTTGTCCTTTTTCTCTATCCGAAGGACGACACCAGCGGCTGCACGGCAGAGGCGATCGACTTCACCCGTCTGAAGGGCGCATTCGATGCGATCGGCGTCTCGCTGATCGGCATGTCTCCCGACAGCGCCAGAAAGCATGACAAGTTCAAGTCCAAACACGAACTCACCGTGCCGCTCGTTTCCGACGAGGACAAGACCGCGCTGCAAGCCTATGGCGCGTGGGTGGAAAAGAGCATGTACGGCCGAAAATATATGGGTGTCGACCGCTCGACCTTCCTGATCGACAAGGACGGGCGGATCGTTCGCGTCTGGCGCAAGGTGAAGGTTCCCGGCCATGCGGAGGAGGTTTTGGAGGTGGCGAAGTCCCTTTGAACCAGAGGAACATTTTCGCGCTTGCTGAATTAATGCCACGACACCTCGCGACGAATGGAGAAGGCAATGTTCAAGGGTTTGCTTTTGTGGCTGATCGGTATTCCTATCCCGATTATCATCCTCCTGCTTCTGATCTTCTGATCGACCGGCTGCCTGCCTCGGCTGCAAGTAATCCGTACTTTTCGGCTCCGCTTCCGCGGGGTCGTTTTCGTTTCGGCTCGGCCGTGAACCAGCCATTAACCCTAATGAGGCGTAATGGTCCGATATCCAGCCCAGCATTCTTGGAGACCGGACAGTGCCGAAACCTTCTGGCAATCGCCGCGAGCCGCATACCGTCATCATCGCCCGCGGCGACCGCATCCGCCACTTCACAGTCCGGCCCTGGATCGTAGGCCTCGTCGGCTCGACTCTCGGCCTTCTTGCGATCGGCTATCTGCTGGCAACCTCCTATCTGGTGCTTCGGGACGATCTGGTCGGCGCGACCGCCGCCCGACAGGCGAGGATGCAGCAGGCCTATGAGGATCGCATCTCGATCCTGCGCACGCAGGTCGACCGCATCACCAGCCGGCAGCTTCTCGACCAGCAACTGGTTCAGGGCAAGGTAGCCGAACTGCTTGCGCGCCAGAGCCAGATCACCCAGCGCCATGGCCAGATCAGCCCGATACTCGAGCGGGCCATGGGATCTACCGACGCCCTTCCCGAAACGGCGCCCGTCCCGCAGGCGCGCCCGATCCTGCGCGCAGCCATCGGCGCCGGCAAGGCCGCTTCGATCTTCGCGAAGCTGACCGGCGAGCCGACAATCGACGAGACCCCGGAACGGCTCGGCAACGCATTCTGGTCTCGTGGCGATGCGCCGGAAAAGCCGGTGTCCGCCATCACCCCCATCCTTGGCGAGGAAGCCGGAAGCGAAGAAAAGGCCGACCTGTTCGATTCGCTTGGTGCATCGCTTGCCGCTATCGAGATTGAACAGTTGATGAGCATCGAGACGCTCACCTCGGAAACTTTCGAGACCGCCGACATGATCCGCGAGGCACTGGTCGAGGCCGGACTTGCCGTCGATGTCGACTTCGGCGCCGACGAGGCAGGGGTCGGCGGCCCGCTCGTAGCAACCGACGAGGACAGCGCGTTCGAAGAACGCGTGCGCGAACTGCAAGAAGCGCTTGGCAATCTCGAAACGCTGAAGGCCTCGGCGCGAGACTATCCGCTCTTCAATCCTGCCCCCGGACAGGCCGTGTCCAGTTCGTTCGGCGTACGCCGCGATCCGTTTTTACGCCGGCCGGCAATGCACGCCGGGATCGATTTTCGTGCCAAATCCGGCACGCCCGTTCAGGCAACCGGCGCCGGCAAGGTCATACGGGCCGGCTGGGCCGGCGGCTACGGCCGCCTGATCGAGATCGATCACGGCAATGGCTGGTCGACGCGCTACGCGCATTTGAGCCGTATCGACGTGAAGGTTGGCGCGCGCCTGTCGACGGGCGATGCCATCGGCGCAGTCGGCAGCACCGGCCGTTCGACCGGGCCGCATCTGCATTATGAAATCCGCCGTCGCGGCAAGGCGACGGACCCGCTGCCCTTCCTGAGGGCCGGCAACCAGATCGCCGATCTGCTTTAAGAGAACAAGGCCGGGGATTTCCCGGCCTTTCTTGTCTCACTCGATATCTGCGATCGCCTCGCCCGCCGATCCCTCGATCTTGTGCGCGAGCGCGGCTTCCATGAAATCGTCGAGACCGCCGTCGAGAACGTCCTGTGGCGAGGTGCTTTCGACCCCGGTGCGCAGATCCTTCACGAGCTGATAGGGTTGCAGCACATAGGAGCGGATCTGGTGGCCCCAACCGATCTCGGTCTTCGACGCCTCGGTGGCGCTGGCCGCCTCCTCGCGCTTCTTCAATTCGGCCTCGTAGAGGCGCGCGCGTAGCATATCCCACGCCTTGGCGCGGTTCTTGTGCTGCGAACGCTCCTGCTGACACGCGACGACGATGCCTGTCGCGATATGCGTGATGCGCACGGCCGAGTCGGTTGTGTTGACGTGCTGGCCGCCCGCACCCGAAGCGCGATAGGTATCGATGCGAACGTCCGATTCCGACACGTCGATCTCGATCGAATCGTCGATCACCGGATAGACCCACACACTCGCAAAGGACGTGTGGCGGCGCGCGTTGGAATCGTATGGCGAAATGCGCACCAGGCGATGAACGCCCGATTCCGTCTTCAGCCAGCCATAGGCCTTCTCGCCCTTGATGAGGACCGTCGCGGACTTGATGCCTGCTTCCTCGCCATCATGGAGTTCGAGGATTTCGATCTTCATCCCGCGGCGCTCCGCCCAGCGCGTATACATGCGCAGGAGCATCGACGCCCAGTCCTGGCTCTCGGTACCGCCGGCGCCGGAGTGAACTTCGAGATAGGTGTCGTTGCCATCGGCTTCGCCTGAAAGCAGCGTGTCGACCTGACGGGCGGCCACCTCGCCGCGCATGGAGCGGATCGCGGCCTCGGCGTCCTGGATGATGGCCTGGTCGCCCTCCTCCTCGCCGAGTTCGATCAGCCCGATATTGTCGTCGAGCGACTGGGTCATGCCCTTGATCGCCGTGATGGCGTCGTCGAGGGCCTGACGCTCGCGCATCATCTTCTGCGCCTCCTGCGGATCGTTCCACAGTTCGGGGTCTTCGGCACGATTGTTCAGGTAATCAAGTCGCTTTACGGCCTGATCCCAGTCAAAGATGCCTCCTCAGCAAGGTTATGCCCTGCTTGATTTCGTCGATGAGATTTTCCGTCTCGGCGCGCATGGTGGCTCGCCTTTCATTCACTTGAAGGTTGGAAATCGGCGCGGAACATAGGGGCGGTCCGCCCCCCTGTAAAGGCGGCGGACTGCTCCTTGCAGGTTCCCGTCAGTACAGACCGCCGCCCGATCCGGAGATCAGCGCCTCGCTCGCCTGCGGCGAGATTTCGCGCGCACGCTCGGCCGTCGCGCCGTCCATGCCGATCACCCAGTAGCTGTCGGCGGGGCCGGTTCCCGGCTTGAAGGCTTCCATGATGACGCCGCCCTCGCCTTGGCTGGCGCGCATCCCGGTCTGGCGGTTGATGGCGATCTGCTGCATTCCCTCGGGGACACGGAACGCCACCGGCGTCTTGTCCTTCAGCACCTCGGCCATGAACTCCTTGTAGATCGGCGCGGCAAGCCCGCCGCCCGTCGCGCCGTTGCCGAGCGTCCGCGGCTGATCGTAGCCGATATAGAGCCCGACGACGAGGTCGGCCGTGTAGCCGACGAACCAGGCATCGCGCGAATCGTTGGTCGTGCCGGTCTTGCCCGCGATCGGATGGCCAAGCTCGGCGAGCGTGGTCGCCGTGCCGCGCTGGACGACGCCCTCCATCATCGAAGTGATCTGGTAGGCCGTCATCGGATCGAGAACCTGGTCGCGCTCGTCGATGAGTTCGGGTTCGGCCTGACCTTCCCACGTCGCCGCATTGCAGCCGTGGCAGACGCGCTGGTCGTGCTTGAAAACCGTCTTGCCGTAGCGGTCCTGAATACGGTCGACGAGCGAGGGCTGGATGTAGCGTCCGCCATTCGCCATCACCGCATAGGCGGAGACCATGCGCATGACCGTCGTCTCGCCCGAGCCGAGCGACATGGCGAGTACCGGCAGCATCTTGTCGTAGACGCCGAAACGCTCGGCATATTCGGCGACGATATCCATGCCCATGTCATTGGCGAGCCGCACGGTCATCAGGTTGCGCGAGCGCTCGATGCCCATGCGAAGCGTCGACGGTCCGGCGAAGTCGCCGCCATAGTTCTTGGGCTCCCAGACATCGTTGCCGACGCGGATCGTGATCGGCGCGTCGTCGACGACCGATGCGGGCGTGTAGCCGTTGTCGAGAGCGGCCGCGTAAAGGATCGGCTTGAAGGACGAGCCCGGCTGGCGCATCGCCTGCGTCGCGCGGTTGAACTCGGACTGTGCGTAGGAAAAACCGCCGACCATCGCAAGCACGCGGCCCGTATGCGGGTCCATGGCGACCATCCCGCCGGCAACTTCGGGAACCTGGCGCAGAAGATAGCCGCCATCCGTCTTGGCTTCGACATAGACGACGTCGCCGGCCTGGAGAACGTCCCCGATCGAATTGGCCTTCACCCGTTGGCCGTCGACCGTGTGGCGCAGGGCCCACTCCATGTCAGCCACGGCGAGCGTTGCGGTTTCGCGGTCTTCGTCCAGTTCGCCCGAAGCCTGTCGTTCGGGCTGGAGGCCGACGGAGACCTCGCCTTCGCCGGTTTCCAGAACAACGGCAAGACGCCATTCGGGAACATCGGCAAGAGCCGGCACTTCACCGAGCGCGACGCCCCAGTCCTGTCCGGGCTCGATCTCGTCGACCGGGCCGCGGAAGCCCCGCAGCGTGTCGTAGCGGATGAGCCCGTTCTGAAGCGCTTCGCGCGCCTGGAGCTGCATTTCAGGGTCGAGCGTCGTGCGCACCGACAGGCCGCCTTCGTAAAGCGCATTCTCGCCGTAGCGCGCGATCATCTCGCGCCGCACTTCCTCGGTGAAATACTCGCCGGCCTCCATGTAGGTGCCGCCCCGGCGCGGGCTGACGCCCAGCGGTTCTTCCTTGGCCTTGGCAGCCTCTTCGGCCTCGACGAAACCGTTCGACTGCATCTGGTCGATGACCCAGTTGCGGCGTTCCATCGCCCGGTCGACATGGCGGAAGGGATGGTAATTGGTCGGCCCCTTGGGCAGGGCCGCAAGATAGGCCATCTCGGAAAGCGTCAGCTCGTTGACGGACTTGTCGAAATAGGTGAGCGCGGCGCCGGCGACGCCATAGGCGCCGAGGCCGAAATAGATCTCGTTGACGTAGAGCTCGAGGATGCGGTCCTTCGAATAGGCCTGCTCGATGCGGAACGACAGAATCATCTCGCGGATCTTGCGGTCGTAGGTCTGGCTGGAATCGAGCAGGAAGTTCTTGGCGACCTGCTGCGTGATCGTCGACGCGCCGACAGGGCGGCGGCCCGATCCGACATTCTGGACGTTGGTTGCGACCGCGCGGAAAAGGCTCAAGATGTCTATGCCGGGATGCTGATAGAAATTCTTGTCCTCGGCCGACAGGAACGCCGCCTTGACGCGGTCGGGGATCGCCTGAATCGGCAGATAGAGACGGCGCTCACGCGCGAACTCGGCCATCAGCGCACCGTCGGAAGCGTGAACGCGGGTCGTTACCGGCGGCTCGTAGCGCGCCAGCACCTCGTAATCCGGCAAATCCTTGGAGATGGTCCCGATATAGAACGCGACGCCGGCGGCTACCACCAGCGCGAGCATCACACCGATGCCGAAGAAATACCCGATGAGACGAATCATGCCCGCTCCAGTCTGTCGTTCGATTCGGCGGCGCAGCAGGATCTGTCCCTGCCCGACGTCGACCGTTTCGTATCGTACCTGTCGTGCGCTTGTGGGCAAATTGCGGCGCGCTTTGCAAGTGCTCGTGCCGTTGAGGATTAATCGACCACCTGTTGCCGTCAAGCCACGATCACGCGAGTCTAGTCGGCAGCGCCCATCTTGGCGTCGGCGAACAGGTCGATCGCCGCGACGATGCCGGCCGAGGCCTGCGCACGCCATTGGGCATTGCGCAATTGCTTCTCGTCGCGCGCGTTCGACAGATAACCGAGTTCGACGAGTACGGACGGCACGTCCGGCGCCTTGAGAACCTGGAAGCCTGCGAAACGATGCGGGTTCTTGATCATCCCGATCTCGTCGGACAATTGCCCGACAAGCGCCTTGGCGAAGCGAAGCGAGAAACCGTCCGTCTCGCGGCGGACGAGATCGGTCAGGATGTCGGAAACCTCGTCGCCCGCATCCTGCGCGGCATAGCCGGCGATCTGGTCGGCGAGGTTCTCGCGCACGGCCTTGGCCGCCGATGCGGCGTCGGAGGGCGAATCGGAGACCGTGTAGACGGTTGCGCCGCGCACGTCGCGATGGCGAATCGCATCGGCATGGACGGAGATGAAGAGATCGGCTTCGTGGCGGCGTGCGATCTTCACCCGCTCGTCGAGCCGCAGGAACCTGTCGCGATCGCGCGTCAGATGGACATCATAGCGGCCGGTGTCCTCCAGCGCCTTCTTCAGTTCCAGCCCGAAGGCGAGCGTGATCGTCTTCTCATGGATGCCGCTGACGCCTTTCGCGCCGCTGTCGGCGCCGCCATGGCCGGGATCGACGACTACGGTGAAGCGGCGTTCGGCGGGCTGGCCGGCAGCGTCCGTACCCGCCGTCGAGGCGATCTGTTCGGCCAGTGCCGCCTCGAATTGGCGATCCGAACCGGCGACGATGTCGATGACGACCCGATGACCTGGCTCATCCTCGTTCTTCAGAATTTCCACGTTCTCGACGACGAAAGCCCCCTCGCCGGTCAAAACCAGCCGAGATTTCGAATCACCGACGGGACCGAACGCGATATCTGTCACAAGGCCGCGCGGCTTCACCGGTTCGTCTTCGTGCCGGTATTCGACATCATCCAGTTCGAGTACGAGTCGATGCGGTGCGCGGACGAGAAACCAGCGCAAATCCGGGCTTTGTGAAACGTCGATGACGATGCGGGCGCGTGACGCGTCACCGACGACGCGCAGACCTTCGACGCGCAACGGCTCGGCGTGCGCGGCAAGGCCGACGAACGACATGACAAGTACGGCGAATGCGGCCGACATAAAACCGCGAACCCGATCCTGGCTGGCTGAAAAGAGCATTTTCGGCATCGTCTCGCCCGTCCTGCTTAAACGCGTTCGTTTGGCGACAAGGATGCCTTGAGTGGTAGACCTACGTCGTTAATCAATCCTTTTCGCCCCCCTCCCACGTCGTCCGATTCTGCATTAGCTCGTGCGAAAATAAGTTTCGGAAATCAGGGTTGCCTTGGAAGCCGTCAAATCATAAAAGCATGGCAGGACATTTGTGACGTCCGTAAAAGGTTGTGCTCACGCGCAAGCGGCGGAATGTTTCCTCCCTCTCCTGATGCGGTGCATCTGTCCGAACAGAATTCTTCGGCATGTCGGCTCAAACCCGTGCCGTTTGGAAAACGGCTGGGACGATCCCGTGCCGGCTCTGTAATGAGCAAATCGCAGCTGGTCCGGCGACCGCCGGGCCTTGGTTCAGAAAGGATCCGCAGGCTGTAGCATGGCTTCCGACACACTCAGGCTCTCGACCGCATTTGACCGCGCCTTAACGGCAGCGGGCGGCCAGCCTCTCGCGTCACGCCATCGGCCCCGGCTCCCCCTTTTATCCGGCACGCCATTCCCGCCTCCGCGGCGCGGCGCTATCACGACCTCCCCATGGGCGGTGCGTTCCGGGGAGACTTTTCAACATGCCCAACAAAATGCTTATCGATGCCTCCCACCAGGAGGAAACGCGGGTCGTCGTCGTTCGCGGCAACCGCATTGAAGAATTCGACTTCGAATCCCAGGACAAGAAGCAGCTCAAAGGCAATATCTATCTGGCGCGCGTGACGCGGGTCGAGCCTTCGCTTCAGGCAGCGTTTGTGGAGTATGGCGGCAATCGCCACGGCTTCCTCGCCTTCTCCGAAATCCACCCCGATTACTACCAGATTCCAGTTGCCGACCGGCAAGCCCTCCTGCGCGCAGAAGCGGAAGCTGCCGCCCATTCCGATGATGACGAGGAAGACGATGACGGCAATGGCCGCAATCGTCGCCGCCGCCGTTCGGGCAAGAGCCGCGACCGCGCAGGACAGAAGGCCTCGGGGGATGCCGGCGACGCCGATTCTCAATCCGCACAGGATGCGAATGACGATGACGGCGAGGCCGCCGGCAGCATGGCAGAGAACGTCGCATCGGATGTCGTGTCGGAAGATCCGCACGACGATGATCGCTCTTTGCGCCATGGCGATGATGGAAACGGCGACGACGAACAGGTCGAATCCGTCGGCGCGGAGGATGCGATCGAGGAAGCGGCCGCGCGCCGCCGCCCTATCCGCAAGCACTACAAGATCCAGGAAGTCATCAAGCGCCGGCAGATCCTGCTCGTCCAGGTCGTCAAGGAAGAACGCGGCAACAAGGGCGCGGCGCTGACCACCTATCTGTCGCTCGCCGGCCGCTATTCGGTGCTGATGCCGAACACGGCGCGCGGCGGCGGCATTTCCCGCAAGATCACCAATGCGGCCGACCGCAAGCGCCTGAAGTCCGTCGTCGAGGATCTGAGCGTGCCGGACGGCATGGGTGTGATCCTGCGTACGGCCGGCGAAAGCCGCACCAAGGCCGAGATCAAGCGCGACTACGAATATCTGATGCGCATGTGGGAGAATGTGCGCGGCCTGACACTGCAATCGACCGCGCCTGCCCTCGTCTACGAGGAAGGCTCGCTGATCAAGCGCTCGATCCGCGACCTCTACAACAAGGACATCGACCAGATCATGGTCGCCGGCGAGGACGGCTATCGCGAGGCGAAGGACTTCATGCGTATGCTCATGCCGAGCCACGCCAAGATGGTCCAGCCCTATCGCGACTCGGTTCCGATCTTCGCGCGCAACGGCATCGAAGCTCAGCTCGACAAGATGGTCCAGCCCCAGGTGACGCTGAAGTCCGGCGGCTATGTGATCATCAACCAGACGGAGGCGCTGGTCGCCATCGACGTCAATTCGGGCCGTTCGACGCGCGAACACTCGATCGAGGACACCGCGCTCCAGACCAATCTGGAAGCGGCGGAGGAAGTGGCGCGGCAATTGCGCCTGCGCGACCTCGCCGGCCTGATCGTGATCGACTTCATCGACATGGAGGAGAACCGGAACAACCGGGCCGTCGAGAAGAAGCTCAAGGACTGCCTGAAGAACGATCGCGCCCGCATCCAGGTCGGCCGAATCTCGCATTTCGGCCTTCTGGAGATGTCGCGCCAGCGCATCCGCGCTTCGGTGCTCGATTCCACCATGCAGCCTTGCCCGCATTGCGGCGGCACGGGCCATGTCCGTTCCGAATCGTCGGTCGCGCTTCTTGTCGTCCGGGCGATTGAGGAATATCTTCTCAAGGATTCGCGCTGCCACATCACGGTGCGCACGCCGGCCTCGACCGCGCTCTACGTGCTCAATCACAAGCGCGCCACGCTCGCCGATCTCGAACGCCGCTTCGATCTGACGATCACGATCGAGGCCGATGAGGAAGTGGGCTCGCAGCACTATGTCATCACGCGCGGAGCCCAGATCGAGCGTCCGGAAGGCTATAAGGCTCCGACCCTGCCGGCTGCCGCTCCGACAGTCGACGATGAGGCGGAAGCGGCCAAGGACGAAGCCGCAGCCGCCGCGGCAGCCGCGCTTGCCGATGCGGACGAAGAGGAAAGCGACGTCGAGGCGAAGCCACAGCCTGCGGCACAGCGCGAAACCGCACACTCCACGTCCGATGATGATGGCAACCGCGATCGCAAGAAGCGCCGCCGCCGGCGCCGGCGCGGACGCGACCGCGACGTGAATGGCGAAGCAGGTCATGTCGAGACGGCAGCAGCCGATCTCGACGACGAGGACGCCGCCGACACCGCCGCCGCGGCAGGTGCGGCCGACGAAAATCAGGACGACGACAGCGAAGCCAACCGCAAGAAGCGCCGTCGCGGCAAGCGCGGCGGACGCCGCAATCGTCGCGAGGATGGCGAGGTGGCAGCCGATGGCGGCCAGATTGGCGCTGATGGCGTCATCAAAGCGGAAAACGTCGATAGCGCGGCAATGACCGCGGTCGAAGCCGCCGCCGATCCAGTTGCCGAAGATGTTTCCGCCGCGCCGCCCGAGGATGCGCCGAAGCCGAAGAAGCCCCGTGCGCCGCGCAAGAGCCGGGCCAAGGCAGCGGCGGAAGAGACCGGGGCGGAAACCGCAGCGACGGAAATTGTCGGCGACGGCGAAAAGCCCGCCCCGAAGAAGCGTGCGCCGCGACGCAAGAAGGTTGCCGACGAGGTCGCCGCGGCGCCCGAGCCGGAAGTTGCTCCTGTCGAAGCTGCTGCGCCGAAGACAGCCGAGCCTGCGCCCGTCAAGCCGGCCACTCCGCTCGTCAAGTCGCTGACACCTGAGGGCGAGGTGACGGTGCCGGACGACAAGCCGCGTCGGCAAGGCTGGTGGCAGCGCAAGGGATTCTTCTAGGACAATGAAAAAGCCGGCGATTTCGCCGGCTTTTTCCTATTTGAGCCATTGGGCCAGTCGGCGGATCGCCTCGGCGATGTCGTCATTGCTGCCGGCATAGGAAAACCGCATGTAGCGGTTGCCCTCGAACGGGTCGAAGTCGCGGCCGGGCGTCGCCGCGACGCCTGCCTTCTCCAACATTGTTGCCGCAAACGCCATGCTATCGTTGGAATGTCGCGTCACGTCGCAATAAGCGTAAAAGGCGCCGTCCATCGGCGCGGCGAAGGCAAGGCCCAGCCGAGGCAGCGCTTCGGCAAGCATCGCGCGATTGACGAGATATCGTTCGCGCACGGCCTCAAGTTCCTTCGTCGCCTCGAAGGCGCGTGCGGCTGCGATCTGCGACAGGTCGGGCGCGGAAATGTAGAGGCTTTGCTGTATGCGCTCTATGGCGCGGACAAGACGCTGCGGCGCAACCATCCAGCCGATCCGCCAGCCGGTCATGCAGTAATATTTGGAGAACGAATTGATCACCGTCACATCGTCGTCGAAGGCGAGCGCGGTGACGTCGTCGGCCGTATAGCAGAGCCGGTGGTAGATTTCGTCCGAGATCGTGCGGATGCCCATCTCCCTCGCAGCCTCGATCAGGGCTTTGAGTTCGCCGGCGGGTATGACCGCGCCGGTCGGGTTTGCGGGGCTGGCGAAGAGTAGCCCCTTCAGGCCCACCTTGCGATGCAAGCGTTCCAGCGTTGCAGCCGTCAGATAGGCCGCGCCTTCCAGATCGATCTCGACGACGTCGATGCCGAGCGCCTTCATGATATTGCGGTAGGCAGGATAACCGGGCACCGTAATGGCGACCTTGTCGCCCGGATCGAACATGGCCAGGAACGCCAGGTTGAAGCCCGCCGACGAGCCGGTCGTCACGACGACCCGGTCCGCCGGCACGTCGAGCCCGTAATGGTCACGATAATGGCCGCAGATCGCCCGGCGCAGTTCGGCGCGTCCAAGCGCGTCAGTATAACCGAGCGTACCGTCGACAAGCGCCCGTGACGCCGCCTCGCGCACGATCTGCGGCGCGGGATCGGACGGCTGGCCGACCGCGAGCGACACCACGCTGCGGCCGGCCGCGCGCAAGGCATTGGCGCGCGCCAGCACGTCCATTGCGTGAAACGGCTCGACGTCGGAGCGGCGGGAAACGAATATCGGCGACAAGGCTGGCAACTCCGACTTTGGCCTGAGGCCGCAGAAATGCCCCATTGATATTGGGATCACAAGTCCAAGAGCGGCAACGCTCCGCACTTTTCATCGCCGCTGGCCTCGACTAGGGATAGGGACGTTTTCCAGGGAATCGTCATGCTTCTGTCTGCCCGGCGCGTCTGCAAATCCTTTCTTACCGGCCTTATGGCCGCGCAGATCGCTTTCGCGCAGGTCTCGCTTTCGCACGCGCAGCGCAGCGTGCCGGTCGTCCGCGACGCCGAGATCGAGGCGCTGGTGCGCGACTATGCGCGCCCGATCCTCGAAGCCGCCGGATTGTCCCGCTCCGGCATCGAGATCATTCTGGTCAACGATCCCGCCTTCAACGCCTTCGTCGCCGGCCGGCGCATGTTCATCAATACCGGCGCCCTGCTCCAGTCCGAGACGCCGAACGAGATCATCGGCGTGATCGCTCATGAGGCGGGCCACATCGCCGGCGGCCACCAACAGCGCTTGCGCGACCAGCTCGAAGCCGCACAGACCATGGCCATCGTCGCCGGACTGATCGGCATCGGCGCGGCCGTTGGCGGCGCGGCCAGCGGCACCGGCGGACTGGCGCAGGCAGGCGCCGGTCTTGCAATCGGCGGCAGCGAAGTCGCGCGGCGCGGCCTCTTGAGCTACCAGCGCACCGAAGAGATTACCGCCGACCGGTCGGCGATCACCTATCTGGAGAAAACCGGTCAGTCGGCCCGCGGCATGGTGCGCACCTTCGAGCGCATGGCAAGCGGGCTGGCGCTGGCGGGTCGCCAGATCGACCCCTACCAGATCAGCCATCCCCTGCCGCGCGAGCGCGTTCAGAACGTTCAGGAACTGGCGCAGGCCAGCCCCTACTACAATCGTGAAGATCCGCCCGCCCTGCAAAGGCGCCATGACATGATGCGTGCCAAGATCGCGGCGCACACGCAGGGGCAGTCGGCCACGTCGCGGCTCTTTCGCGACACGCAAGGGATGGCCGCGCGCTATGGCGATGCGATCGTAACCCATCTATCCGGCGCCCCGTCGGCCGCATTGCAAAAGGTCGACGCGCTGATCGCAGCCGAGCCGAACAATCCTTACTTCCACGAGCTGCGTGGCGAAGTTCTCATCCGCGCCAACCGGCCGCAGGACGCCGTGACCGCCTTCGAGCGTGCCGCCCGGCTCGACACCTCGAACTCGGGCTTCATGCAGTTCGGCCTGGGCCAGGCCCTTCTGGCCGCTGGCGGGCCGGACGCGGCGAGCCGCGCCGTCGATGCGCTGACGCAAGGCCTCTCGCGCGCACCCGAATACACGACCGCCTATCGCTATCTCGCGCAAGCCTATGGCCAGATGGGGGAAATCGCCGAAGCTGAGCTTGCGACGGCCGAGGGTCACTATTACAGCGGCAATTTCCGCGAGGCGCGCCAGTTCGCCGCCCGCGCCCAATCGCGTCTGACGCCAGGCTCGCCGAGCCATGTGCGCGCGCAGGACATCATCAATCAGAGGCCGGTGAATTGACCGCCTGCGGGAAGGAACCGAAATGAATACTTTGATCCCCGTTGCAGCGCTCGGAGCTTTCATTGCTTTGGGAATTGGGGCGGCCGGCTATGTCGCCGGATCGTCGACGCAGGCCGCATCGTCATCGCCCGCGGCTCCCGCAGCCGCCACTGATCGCGCTGCCGTCGAGGCGATCGTGCGCGACTATCTCGTCACCAATCCCGAGATCATGATCGAGGTCCAGCAGGCGCTCGAAACCCGCCAGGCGGAAACGCAGCGCGTCGCGCAGACCGAGATCATCCGTTCGGCCGAAAGCGAAATCTTCAACGCCTCATATGACGGCATTATCGGGAATCCCGAGGGCGACATCACCATCGTCGAGTTCTTCGACTACAATTGCGGTTACTGCAAGCGCGCATTGCAGGACATGGAAGCACTGGTCGAGGGCAATCCGGACCTGCGTTTCGTCATGAAGGAATTTCCGATCCTTGGGCCGGATTCGCAGCGGGCCCATGTCGTCTCCATGGCTTTCCGCAATCTTCTGCCTGAGAACTACGCGGCCTTTCACAGCGACCTGCTTGGCGGCGAAGCGCGCGTGACGGAGGACGAAGCGATCCTTGCCGCCGTTTCGCACGGCGCGGATGAGGCAGCACTGCGCCAGGAGATGCAGAATCCCGACATCATCGCCGCCTTCCAGGCGACCTACGCGCTGGCCGAGCAACTCTCGATCACCGGCACGCCGTCCTATGTGGTGGGCAACGAAGTCGTGTTCGGGGCCATGGGCCAGGAGGTTCTGGCCGAGAAGATAGAGCAGGTTCGAGCCGAAAACCCCTCCTGATCAAGTTTTCGACATGTTTGTCGCCTGTTGAAGGTCTCCGGACGCGCCGCAGCCTTTGCGTTGCGGAACAAGGCTACTATAGAGGGTGCGTCGCGCACAAAGCGCGCCGCGTGGAAACGTCTGAATGCCCAACACCATCATGATCCTCAACGGTCCGAACCTCAACATGCTCGGCAAGCGCGAGCCGGGCATCTACGGGTCGAAGACGCTCGCCGACATCGAGAGCGACTGCCGCGCCGAAGCGGATAGACTGGGATACGGGCTCGACTTCCGCCAATCCAATCTCGAAGGCGAGTTGATCACCTGGATTCAAGAAGCTCCGGACCTTGCCGCCGGCCTCATCATCAATCCCGCCGGATACGGCCACACCTCGATCGCCATGCACGATGCGCTTCGGCTCTTGTCGATGCCGATCGTCGAGGTCCACCTTTCCAATATCCACGCGCGCGAGGACTTCCGTCACAAGACCATGGTGGCGCCGGTCGCAACCGGCATGATCTGCGGCTTCGGCCCGATCGGCTACACCCTGGCGCTACAGGCACTTGCCGCCCGGCTTTGACCGGAGAAAACCAAGAAAAAGGGCGAAATCAATGTCGACCAAGAAAGCCGGCGTAGACCAGCAACTGATCCGCGAACTGGCGGGCATCCTGAACGACACCAACCTGTCAGAGATCGAAGTCGAGCAGGACGATTTGCGCATTCGCGTGTCGCGCCATGCCGCGGCTCCGGTTCAGGCCTATGCGCCGGCCTTCGCGCCCGCGCCGGCCAATCATCCCGCGCCCGCCGCCACCGATGAACGGCCTGCCGCGCCCGGCGCCGCCGATCCGACGCGCAACGCCGTCCCCTCGCCCATGGTCGGCACCGCCTATCTGTCGCCGGCTCCCGGCAGCCGTCCCTTCATCGAGGTCGGCCAGACGATCAAGGAGGGCCAGACGCTGCTGATCATCGAGGCGATGAAGACGATGAACCAGATTCCCGCGCCGCGATCCGGCAAGATCACCGCGATCCTTTGCGAGGACGCGCAGCCGGTCGAATTCGGAGAGCCGCTGGTCGTGATCGAATAGGAGCGACCATGTTTCAGAAGATTCTCATCGCCAATCGCGGCGAAATCGCGCTCCGCATCCTGCGCGCGGCCAAGGAACTCGGCATCCAGACCGTTGCCGTCCACTCCACCGCCGACGCCAACGCCATGCATGTGCGCCTTGCGGACGAAAGCGTGTGCATCGGGCCGCCGCCCTCGCGCGACTCCTATCTGAATATTCATCAGATCGTCGCCGCCTGCGAGATCACCGGCGCGGACGCGATTCATCCTGGCTACGGCTTCCTGTCGGAAAACGCCAAGTTCGCCGACATCCTGGCCGCCCACAACATCACCTTCATCGGCCCGTCGGGCGACCATATCCGCGTGATGGGCGACAAGATCGAGGCCAAGCGCACGGCCAAGCGGCTGGGCATTCCGGTCGTTCCCGGCTCCGAAGGCGGTGTGACAGACGAAAGCGAGGCCAAGCGCATCGCGGCCGATATCGGCTATCCGGTCATCATCAAGGCCTCGGCCGGCGGCGGCGGACGCGGCATGAAGGTTGCTCGCAGCGAGGACGAATTGTCGGTCGCGCTTCAGACCGCCCGCTCCGAGGCTGGCGCAGCCTTTGGCGACGATGCGGTCTACATCGAAAAGTATCTCGAAAAGCCGCGCCATATCGAAGTGCAGGTTCTTGGCGACGGGCGCGGCAACGCCGTTCATCTCGGCGAGCGCGACTGCTCGCTCCAGCGTCGCCACCAGAAAGTCTGGGAAGAAGCCACCTCGCCGGCCCTCAATGCCGCCGAGCGCTCCAAGATCGGCGAAACCGTGTCGAAGGCGATCGGCGATCTCGGCTATTCGGGCGCCGGCACGATCGAGTTCCTCTACGAGAACGGCGAATTCTACTTCATCGAGATGAACACCCGCCTCCAGGTCGAGCATCCGGTGACGGAAGCGATCACCGGCATCGATCTCGTCCACGAGCAGATCCGCGTCGCCTCGGGCAGCGGCCTGTCGGTCACGCAGGACGACATCCGCTTCAACGGCCACGCGATCGAATGCCGCATCAATGCCGAGGACGCGCGCACCTTCGTGCCTTCGCCCGGCACGGTGACGACGTTCCATACCCCCGGCGGGCTTGGCGTCCGCGTCGATTCGGCCGTTTATTCGGGCTACAAGATCCCGCCCTATTATGACAGCCTCATCGGCAAGCTCATCGTTCACGGCCGCAATCGCGTCGAGTGCATGATGCGTCTTCGCCGCGCACTGGACGAATTCGTTGTCGACGGTATCAACACCACGCTGCCGCTCTTCCGCGACCTCGTTGGCAATCCGGACATCGCCAATGGCGACTACGACATCCACTGGCTTGAGAAATATCTGGCCGAAAAGCCCTGAGCGACGACGAGGCGAGGCGTGAAATGAGCCGGCCTTTCGCTCCCGGTTTCACGATCCCGACCGATCTCCTGCTGCGCGCCTATGCGGCAGGAGTTTTCCCCATGGCGGAGAATGCCGGCGATCCGGAAATCTTCTGGGTCCGGCCGGAAATGCGCGGCATTCTGCCGCTCGATGATTTCCACATTCCGCGAAGCCTCGCCAAGACAGTCCGCCGCGCGCCGTTTGAAATCCGCTTCGATACGGAATTCGAGGGCGTCATCGCCGGCTGCGGCGCCGCCCGGCCGGGCCGGCCCAATACCTGGATCAACCTGCCGATCCGCGCCGCCTACGCGCGGCTTTTCGCCATCGGCCATTGCCACACGGTCGAGGCATGGAAGGACGGCGCGCTCGTCGGCGGGCTTTACGGTGTGACGCTCGGGCGCGTCTTCTTCGGCGAAAGCATGTTCAGCGCCGAGCGCGACGCCTCGAAGGTCTGTCTTGTCGCGCTGATCGAACGGCTGCGCGAAAAAGGCTTCGATCTTCTCGACACACAGTTCACCACCGAGCACCTGAAGCGTTTCGGCGCCATCGACGTGCCGCGGCGCAAATACGAAACGATGCTGGAAAAGGCCCTGGACGGCGAGCCGGCAATTTTCTAAGGGGCCCGTTCAGCCTTCGGCGGACTCGGGCGCCGGAACGTCGGACTGCTGCTTGCAGGCCTTTAGCCAGACGTCGTAGACGGCGTGCTCGACGGCATTGAGGCCGGGGCTTTCCGCGAACATCCAGCCGGAAAAGATGCGCCTGATCTTGCGGTCGAGCGTGATCTCGTCGACCTCGACGAACCCGTCGGTTCGTGGCTCCTGCCCCTCACCCGACGAATAGCACACGCGCGGCGTCACTTGCAGCGCGCCAAACTGTACAGTCTCGTCGACATAGACGTCGAAGGAGATGATCCGGCCGGTGATCTTGTCGATGCCGGAGAATTCGGCGACCGGATTGGTCACGCGCTGGATGGGCGTCTCCGTCGGCGCCTCTTCCATCGGGATTTCCTCGAAAGACCCATCGTCGGCCGGCGCTTCCTCGTAGAGGAATTCGTCATCGGGCGGCAGATTGAACTGCAAATCCTGCGAGAACGAATTTCCCGGAGCGGCAAGCCCGGTTGCAAAGACAAGTCCCGCGAATGCGCCCGCCAATCTCGATGTCATCCTTGAAACCCTGTTAGCTTACTCGCGATCGCATTGGCCTAACCGTCGATTGTGGCGAGACGATTGTTGCCGCGCCGTTCAGTTGCCGGGCGTCCAGGCATCATAGTCGCCCGTCACGCGCGGACGCTGCTCCTGGGTGACGACCGAGCCCTTCGGCCTGTAGGCGAAGCTCGTCCCCGTCAGGTTCGGCAAATGCGGCTTTTGCCAATCCTTCGGCCGGTAATTGTCGTCCTGCGGCGGCGTGTCGACGCGGTGGTGCATCCAGCCATGCCAGCCGGGCGGAATCATGCTCGCTTCCGCATAGTCCTTGTAGATCACCCAGCGGCGGGTGCGGCCTTCGGTGTCGACACCTCCCTGATAATAGAGATTGCCGAATTCGTCTTCGCCGACCGGCTTGCCGTGCCGCCAGGTATGGAAGCGCGTACCCAGCGTCTGGCCATTCCACCAGGTAAAGAATTGCGTGAAGAAGGTTTTCATAGACATTCGCACATCCGCAACTGGGCGCCCAATCTTCCCCGCCTTATGGCGTTCCGGGCCATCGATGACAAGGGCTCAGTCAGCCCACATGATCGGCCGTTCGTAGATATCGGCGGCTATGCCCGAATCCGGTCGCCCGCAGCTTTCCGTCCGGCCGATCTTGGCGAATCCTTGCGCCAGATAGAAGGCGATCGCCTTCGCATTCGCTTCCTCGACTTCGAGCCGAACCTTGTCCGCATCGGGAAAGCAGCCCTCTATTTCGTCGAGGAGCAACCCGCCGATACCGCGGCCCTGACAATCCGGCCGGACGCAAAGCTGGCGCAGCATCACCGTCTTGCCTTCGTCGACCGCCATCGCATAGGCGACACCGCCGATCGTCGTTCCGTCGTCGGCGACGAGAAATTCCGACAAGGGCGCTTCGAGGCGCTCTTCGAGCGCAGCCATCGAATGCCATGTTGCGGTAATGTCGTCGACGCGCGCCTTGCCATAGATGGCGTCGTAGGTCGCGTGCCAGGTTTCGGCCAGAAGTGCCTGCACCGCCTTGAGGTCGCGCTTCGAAGCCGTGCGGACAAACACTATTCGATTCCCAGCCGCGCCTTGACGAGATCGTTGACCGCCTGCGGATTGGCCTTGCCGCCGGTCGCCTTCATCACCTGGCCGACGAACCAGCCGGCCATGGTCGGCTTGGCCCTGGCCTGCGCGACCTTGTCCGGGTTAGCGGCGATCACGTCGTCCACTGCCTTTTCGATGGCACCCGTGTCCGTGACCTGTTTCATGCCGCGTGTTTCGACCAGCGCACGCGGATCGCCGCCCTCGGTCCAGACGATTTCAAAGAGGTCCTTGGCGATCTTGCCGGAGATAGTGCCCTCCTTGATCAGTTCGATGATCGCGCCAAGCTGATCGGGCGAAACCGGCGATTCGGCGATGTCCTTGCCAGCCTTGTTCAACGCGCCGAGCAGGTCGTTGATGACCCAGTTGGCCGCGCCCTTGCCGTCGCGACCTTCCGCCACCTTCTCGTAGTAGTCGGCGATCGCCTTGTCTGAGACGAGGATCGACGCATCATAGACGGAAAGACCAAGGCTTTCGATCAGGCGCGCGCGCTTGTCGTCCGGCAGTTCGGGCAGGCACGCGGCGAGCGCATCGACATAGGCCTGGTCGAATTCGAGCGGCAGGAGGTCCGGGTCGGGGAAATAGCGATAGTCGTGCGCCTCTTCCTTGGAGCGCATGGAGCGGGTCTCGCCCTTGTTCGGGTCGAAGAGCCGCGTTTCCTGGTCGATCGAGCCGCCGTCTTCCAGAATGGCGATCTGGCGCCGGGCCTCCGATTCGATCGACTGGCCGATGAAGCGGATCGAGTTGACGTTCTTGATCTCGCAGCGCGTGCCGAAGGGCTCGCCCGGACGGCGCACGGAGACGTTGACGTCGGCGCGCAGCGAACCTTCGTCCATGTTGCCGTCGCAGGTGCCGAGATAGCGCATGATGGTGCGCAGCTTGGTCACGTAGGCCTTGGCTTCGTCGGCCGAGCGGATGTCCGGCTTGGAGACGATCTCCATCAGCGCCACGCCCGAACGGTTCAGATCGACATAGGACATGGTCGGATGCTGGTCGTGCAGCGACTTGCCGGCGTCCTGTTCGAGGTGAAGGCGCTCGATGCCGACCTCGATCTCCTCGAACCCGCCCTTTTTGTCCGGTCCGACGGAAACGAAGACGGTGCCCTCGCCGACGATCGGCTGCTTGAACTGCGAGATCTGGTAGCCCTGCGGCAGGTCGGGGTAGAAATAATTCTTCCGGTCGAAGACCGAGCGGTGGTTGATCTGCGCCTTCAGCCCCAGCCCGGTGCGGATCGCCTGCTTGACGCATTCCTCGTTGATGACCGGCAACATGCCCGGCATGGCCGCGTCGACGAGGCTGACATTCGAATTCGGCGCCGCGCCGAATGTCGTCGATGCGCCCGAAAACAGCTTCGACTGCGACGACACCTGCGCGTGGATTTCCATGCCGATGATGATTTCCCAATCGCCGGTGGCCCCGGAGATCAGGCGCTTGGGATCGGGTGTGCGGGTATCAATGAGCGTCATGGAATCCTGCTTCGAAACTCTGTCCTGCTGCCGTGCGGATCGGCGCTTTCGTTCGCCTTTCGCTAGTGCAAACCCGGTCGGGAGGCAAGGCCAGGAGCGCATGGGCTGGCATTCGAGCGTCCGCTTTGCTATAGGCGGCGCGCATCATGGAGTTGTTGATGTCCAACCGCAGTGAGTCCCGATAAGGCCCTGACCTCTTTCGAGGCAGGGCAGAGAAGCTGAACCGACCGCGCCATTACGATGGCAGCGGCGATTTTCATCGGCCTTTGGTCGGCTTTTCCACGGACTCCACATGGATATTTCACGCGCCGAACAGCGCATCCTCCATCTGCTCGCCCAGGGCGGGCGCATCGAAATCGAAAAGAACGAAGCAAGAAAGGTCGAAAGCGTCAGGGCGTTCACCCGCGACGGCTGGCATCTGCCGGGAGTCGATCTGGTTCTCTTTCGAAAACTGAAGCAGAAGCGCGCGATCGCTTCCTCGGGCGGCGGTCCTTACCGCGTCACGCGCCGCGGACTGATGCTCGTGCGCGCCGAGTTGGACAACCGGTAAGTATTTGCAGCAGCATCGCCGACGAAACATTGAGATTCGTCGGCGATGCCGATTGATCGAGTCAAGCCGTCGCAATGTACTGGCGGATCTCGTCGGCTTCGCGCTCAACATCCTCGATGCGCTGTTTCACCACATCGCCGATCGACACGATGCCGGCAAGCTTGCCCTCGCGTTCGACGGGAAGGTGACGGAAGCGCCCGCGCGTCATCAATTGCATCACCTGGTTGACCGTATGACCCTCCTGGCAGGTCTTCACCTTCGAGGTCATCGCACTCGAGACCGGTTCGTCGAGAGCCGCCGCGCCGCGCAGGCCGATCTGGCGAACGATGTCGCGCTCGGAGAGGATGCCGGCGATCTTCTCACCGGCATGGGTCACGACCACGGCGCCGATCCGCTTTTCGCCGAGGAGCCGCGCAGCCTGAGCGAGCGACATCCCCGGTTCGACCGTCACCACCTCGCGGCCTTTGACATCCAGAATTGCCTTCACCGTCATGCGCGCCTCCTGTTCGGCATTCACACCCATATGGTGCGCCGGGCTTTAGCGCTTTTCAAGCGCAACGGCATCAAGGGGCATCTCCTTGTGTCAGCGACGATCGAAAAGTGCGAGACCGAAAAATCCCGCGATGAGGCCGCCAATATGCGCCTCCCAGGCGATCTGCCCGACGCCGGGGGCGACGGAGCCGAGCCCCATCGCAAGATTGATGACGAACCAGACCAGCAGGAACATGAAGGTCATTCGGTGGCGCAGAACCATGCCGACCGGCAAAATCGGGCCGGTGAAAGCCGGCTTGCCTGCGAATCGATCGATCTGGAACGCAAACCGCGCCGCAGCGCCCATCATCCCCGAGATCGCCCCCGATGCGCCGACGACCGGCGTCGGATCGCCCGAATGAAGCGCATAATGCAGCCCGACGGCGGCAAGGGCGGTGAAGATCCAGAAGGCGACGAACCGGGCCGCGCCTATCCGATGCGCGAGCGGCGAGCCGAAAGCCGCCAGCCACACCATGTTCACGGCAAGATGCGCGATTCCGCCATGCAGAAAGGCGTAGGTGACCGGTCCCGCCCAGGCGTAGGCGTCGATGACATATTGGCCCGAGTAGCGGATCGGAATGAACGCAAAACGTGCGATAGCGCCGATATCCTGCGGCTCGGAAAGAATGAGCATTCGAACGGCATGAATGCCGACGCAGATGGCGATCAGCACGACGACGACCGCAGGCAGGTTGAAGATCGGCTCGCGCCGCGATGGCGGAGTCTCGCGCCAGTCTTCGTCGGAAAGGCTATCGATTGGGCGTGGCTGGTCCATATTGCTCTCTTGGGCGTCAGCCCGGACATAGAGGCCAAGGGAGGCGACCGCCAGTGCAAAGCCAAAAAGAAAGCCGTCCGAAGTGAACCCTTCGAACGGCAATGGAGCCCCCTGCTCCCGCAGCGCGACTGGAGTTGCGCCGGGTGTCTGCTTCCCGTGACCGAAAGCTCTCACGGGCCGCCCATGCTGGCAACGTCAACCTTTCGTTAACCTTAACGTCCTTGAGAAACGTTAAGAACTCCTAACGGGGCTGGCACGCGCCCTGCTTCCTTGGTCATGTGACGACCATCTGGCGGCTCGATTCGTACCAATCCGGGACGTCTCGGCGAGAAAACGGGAGGCAGGCATTGATTAAAATGGACGGCACGATCGCGATGTTCCGGTATTGGAACATGCTGCGCGCCGGCCGCCCTGCCCCGTTTCGCACGGAAATCGACCCGACCGCGATCAAGGGACGCCTGCCGGATACCTTCATTCTCGAATTCGACACGGATGCGAAATTGCGTTTCCGGCTCGCGGGCACAAATGTCTGCGCGGCATTCGGTCGCGAGTTGCGCCATCTGCCATTCGCCGAAATCTGGCGGGCGGAAGACCGGAATGCGGTCGATGCTCTTGGCAAAGAGACCTTGACGCAGGACGCGGTGGTGCTGGCCCAAGCGCATGGAACGAGCCGCCAGGGCCGCCATGCAGATTTCGAGTTGTTGCTGTTGCCGCTCGACGCCGGTCCGGGGCGCCCCCGTGCCATGGGCCTTGCGACACCCCTGGAGCGTCCCTTCTGGCTCGGAGCGCATCCGCTTGCCGCGCTTGAACTCGACGCCGCGCGTCTGATCGATGCGGAGGCGATGCCGGCGCTCGACATGGGCGAGCGGACGCCGAGCCTTGCCCCGCAGGACCTCGAACCTGCGGAGGGCGACCGCACCCGACGCGTCCGCCATCTCGTCGTTCTCGACGGCGGAAAGTCGCAGGACGGCTGAGACGGCGACCAATCCTGTCCAGTGTGCGCGTTCGACCAATTCGGATTACAACATGTTAACGACTGTGGCGCTATTTTGGTTGCAGTCAGTTGGACATGTCCGACGGAATTGGCAGGGGCTGAGGCGAAGATGAATTCAGCGGCGTTGCAAGTCGCTCCGGCACGAAACGAGCGTCGCGGTTTCCAGCGCGTTCGCGTCAAGATCTATGGCCGCTTCATGCTCGAGGACCGTTCCGAGCATCCCTGCCAGGTCATCGACATGTCGCCCGGCGACGTCGCCATCCGCGCCGACCACCCTGGTGAACGCGGCGAGCGCGTGATCGCCTATCTGGATCATATCGGCCGCATCGAGGGCGTGGTGACGCGCCTGACCGACGACGGCTTTGCGATGACTGTCATCGCCTCGGAGCGCAAGCGCGAAAAGCTCGCCGCGCAGCTTACCTGGCTTGCCAACAAGCACGAGCTCGATCTGCCCGAGGATCGCCGCCACCAGCGCGTCGCGCCGCGCAATCCGATAACGGTGCTGCAACTTGGGGACGGACGACAATATCGCTGCCGCATCGTCGATCTTTCCCTGTCCGGCGCGGCGGTGGAAATCGAGGTGCGGCCCGCGCTCGGCGTCCAGGTTACCCTCGGTGCCATGCGCGGCCAAGTCGTGCGTCATTTCCAGGACGGCATCGCCATCGAATTCGCCGCCCTTCAACGCGAAGAAACGCTGGAAGCCGCCTTCTCCGACCGCTGATCGAACCGCAGACAAACAACACGAAGGGCTGGCCTCGCGCTGGCCCTTTTTGCGTTCACGGGCACGCCAAAGCCATGGTTACTATCGAGTGAAGCAAATTCAGAAAATTTGAATAAGTATTGATTCAAATATCTGTTGAATTTTACTATAATCTACACTTGACTTTTCGCGCAGAATAAATCCGAACCTGTCATTGTCTCTCCAAACGGGGAGACGAGAAGATGGGGACTTCGAAGTATAACAAGATCGCGATCGCAATGGCAGGTCTTTTTGCCATGGTCGCGACGTCAGCGGCGGCGCAGCCCTTCATGCATGTCGGCGGCCTGACCACACAGCCTGTCGGCCATTATGATTTCTGCCAGCGGATGCCGGCGGAGTGCCAGCCGACCGCGGATGCCGACGCGCCGACGGAGCTGACCCGCGAATTGTGGGCCGAGATCGTCAACGTCAACAACATGATCAATCTTGCCGTGCGCCCGCGCACCGACATGGAAATGTGGGGGATCGAGGAATACTGGTCCTACCCGATCAACGGATATGGCGACTGCGAGGACTACGTGCTCGAAAAGCGCAAGCGCCTGATCGAACAGGGCGTGCCTGCCTCGAACCTTCTGATCACCGTCGTGCGACAGCCCAATGGCGACGGCCACGCGGTTCTCGTCGTCCACACGTCGATGGGCGACTTCGTCCTCGACAATCTGGAAATGCGCGTCCTGCGCTGGAACGAGACCGAATACAGCTTCCTGAAGCGCCAGTCGCCGCGCCATGCCGGCATGTGGGTCGGCATCAATGACGACCGTGACGTTCTGGTCGGCAGCGTCGCTGCCCGCTGATTTGAAGGGATAGCCCGGTCGAGCCCCCACTCCCCGTCCGTTCGACCTGGCTGGAGCCGGTTCTTCCCCGAGAACCGGCTCCAACTTTTTCAGTCGATGCGCTTCAGGCCTTTGGTGAAGCGCTTGCCATTGGCGACATAGCTTTCGGACGAAGCGCGCAGCGCGTCCTCATTCGACAGCGTACGAATCGCCTTGGCGGGCGAGCCGACGATCAGCGAATTGTCGGGAAACTCCTTGCCTTCCGTGACGAGCGCCCCGGCGCCGACCAGCGAGTTCCTGCCAATCTTCGCACCGTTGAGGATGATCGCGCCCATGCCGATCAGAGAATTGTCGCCGATCGTGCAGCCGTGCAGGATCGCGCGATGGCCGATGGTGCAGCCTTTGCCCACGGTGAGCGGATAGCCTGGATCGGTGTGCATCATCGTGTGTTCCTGAACGTTGGAATCGTCGCCGATCTCGATGCGCTCATTGTCGCCGCGCAGCACCGCGCCGAACCAGACGCCGACATTCATGCCCAGTGTCACCTTGCCGATCACATGCGCGTCCGGCGCGATCCAGTTGGTGTCGCGATCCGCGAATTGCGGCCCGACGCCGTCGAGTTCATAGACCGGCATGTTCTTTCTCCATTAGATTGCTTTACGCCGCGTTTACCATGTTCGCGCAAGGATAGAACCGCCCATCCGGCATCTGAAATCCGAACAGAGCGCGATGACCGACTTCACACGTTTCGACAATGCGACGATCGAGGAAGTCGGCAGCGGCTTCATGATGAAGATCTTTTATATTTTCGTCGCGCTGGCGCTGGTCTCGATCGGCATCAGCTATGCCGGCAAAACCTTCGGCCGCGCCATCGCTCTTGCCGGCCACACCGACGATCGGACGGTCCAGGGCGTGATCATCGATGGCGAGATGATCGCCGTCCCCGCCAACATGATCCGCTTCGCCGCCGATCGGAATTCAGGTGAGGCCAAACGGCTCGACCTCTATCTCTCCTGGCCGCGCCTCGAAGGGTATTCGCAGGACGAGCGCGCGCTTTTCAACCATGCCGAAGGTGAGCATCGCATCATCTTCGCGAGCTTCGAGCCCCGCTCGATGTCGCTCGACATGTCGAACCGGCTGACGCCGATCTATCGTCTGCTGATCGAGGAGCCGGGCGAACCGGCGGAAGCAGGGCTCGTGGCCCATCGCTTCATAGAGGCATCTGGCTATGGCGACGAGATGCTGATCGTCGACCCGACGCATTTCACCGCTCCCTTCGTGGCGCGCTGCCTGACGGGGGCGGAAGCCGATACCGCGCTTGCGCCGTGCGAGCGCGATATCGATGTGGGCGTCAATCTCTCGCTGCGCTATCGCTTTCCGCGGGCGCTGCTCGACGACTGGAAGGAGCTGGACGCGGCTATGCGCGCCTTTGCTGCAAAGGCAATACAGCCGGCGACGTGATCAGGAAAGATCGACGTCGAGGATCGCCATCGAGAAGTTGTAGGACAGTTCACCGTCATCCTCGTCCTTGAAGATGATGCCCAGGAACTCGTCGCCGACATAAAGCTCGCAGGAATCGTCCTTGCGCGGACGCGCCTTCACTTCGAGCTGCGGGTTCTGGAACGTCCGCTTGAAATAGGCGTCGAGCTTTCGGATTTCTTCCGGTTTCAATGGGATTACTCCGGTCCTGTTGGGAAAGAGAGGGCTTCTGGCACGCGTTCGAAGGGCATGTAAAGCCAAAAGCGCCCCTTTCAACCCGGCGCCGGGTTAACCCTGCGAAGCCTGCGCGCTCAAGAGCTGGTCCATCGCCCGCGAGGGTTCCTCGCAGCCCGCCTCGCCCACGATCCGCGCCGGCACCCCGGCGACCGTCTTGTTGTTGGGCACCGATTGCAGCACAACGGAGCCCGCCGCAACCTTGGTGCAATGCCCGATCTCGATATTTCCGAGGATCTTCGCGCCCGCGCCGATAAGGACGCCGTGGCGGATTTTCGGATGCCGGTCGCCGCCCGCCTTGCCCGTTCCGCCAAGCGTCACGCCATGCAGGATGGAGACGTCGTCCTCGACGACGGCCGTTTCGCCGACGACGAGGCCGGTCGCGTGATCGATGAAGATGCCCTTGCCCACGGCGGCGGCCGGGTGGATGTCGGTTTGGAAAATCGCCGACGAGCGGCTTTGCAAGTAGAGCGCAAAATCCTTGCGGCCCTGCGCCCACAGCCAATGCGCAAGCCGGTGCGTCTGGATCGCATGAAATCCCTTGAAATAGAGCACCGGCATCAGGAACCGGTCGCAGGCGGGATCGCGGTCGAAATAGGCCTGGATGTCGACGCGCACGATCGAGGACCAGTCCGGATCGTCGCGCAGCATCGCCTGGTAGGTTTGCCGGATCAGGTCGGCGCCGAGATCCTGATGATGCAACCGTTCTGAAAGGCGATGGATGACCGCCTCCTCCAGACTGTCCTGGTTGAGGATCGTCGCATAGAGAAAGGCTGACAGAAGCGGATCGGCCGAAACGGCGTCCGCGGCTTCCTGGCGCACGGCGCTCCAGATCGGATCGACAGGCTGGACCTGCTGGCTGCGCGCCTTCATCGAGATGGTCATCGGCTTCCCCTGTCGTCGGACTTGGCAGTCATGGAATTCTAGTCCACACACGACGCGGTTTGAACTCAGATTTCCTTAACTTGGCTTCAGGTGGCGTCAATTGTCCCAGATTCAAGATGGTTTGGTAAAGCCCGGCTTTCATGTCGACCGATCCGGCCATGTCGTTTCGATCCAGATGGCGCGTCCCGACAAGAAGAACGCGCTCACCGAAGCCATGTGGCTCGGCCTTGCAGGCATCGTCGAGACGCTTGGCGGAGAGGACAATGTGCGCGCCATCGTTCTTTCGGGAGCCGGCGGCAATTTCTGCGCCGGAGCCGACATCGCCGAATTCGACACCGTACGCCGGGGTGTGCGCGCGGCGACTTACGAAAAGGCCAACTCCCGCGCCTTCCGGGCGGTTCAAGACTGCCCTGTGCCGACGATCGCGGCAATCGACGGCATCTGCTTCGGCGGCGGCTTCGGACTTGCGGCCGCCTGTGACCTGCGCATCGCCTCCCCCGGAGCCCTCTTCAGCGTGCCTGCGGCTAAGCTTGGCCTCGCCTATCCGGTCGACGCCATGGCCGATATCGTCCACGCGCTTGGTCCCCAACTCTCACGCTACATGACTTTTTCGGCCGGAAGGCTGGATGCCGCGACGGCGATGGCCCTCGGCTTCCTGCTCGAAGTGACCGACCAGCCGCCCGCCATCGATCGAGGACGGGAAGTCGCCGAAGTCATTGCCGCCAACGCGCCTTTCTCGGTCCGCGCGTCCAAAGCCGCCATTCGAGCGGTGCTGACGACCGATCCCGCCGACATCGCGCGTGCGGGCGAGCTTGGCGCTGCCACTTTCGCCAGCGCCGACTACGAGGAAGGCCGCCTTGCCTTCAAGGAAAAGCGTAAGGCGTCCTTCAAGGGGATCTAATTCAGCATTTGCTTACTACACGAGGGAGTGATCGGAGCGCGATCACGCCATTATCACACTCGTTAACCGTTCCCGCCTATCGTGCGGGCTCGACTTCATCGGGGGTGATGACGTGCTGGAAGTGATCTCGTGTCTCGTCTACGAGCATGATTATCGATATGTGCTGTTGGCCGCCGCCATCTGCGTCGCCGGTTCCGTCATGTCGATGCGGCTGTTCGCGCGGACCCGGCGCACCACCGGCGCGCGGCGCGCCAACTGGCTGTTCCTTGCCGGCGTGGTTTCGGGCAGCGCGATCTGGACCACGCATTTCGTCGCGATGATGGGCTATTCGCCGGCGCTCCAGCATGTCTATGACCCGGCCATCACGCTGATCTCGCTATTCCTGGCGATCGGCTTTTGCACCATTGGCATGGTGATCGCGGCTAGCACGCGCACCAGTGCGCTGATCGAGGTCGGCGGCGCCATCCTCGGCGTCGGCATCGCCGTCATGCACTATACGGGCATGAGCGCGATGCGGGTGACGGCCGCGATGGACTGGGACATGACCCTCGTCACGGCGTCCGTCGTTCTTGGCGCCTTCTTTGGCGCCGTTGCCATGAACCGCATTGCCCGTCCGGTCACGCGCTTTTGCCGCTATGGCGGCGCGCTGGCGCTGGTCCTCGGCATCGTGTCGATGCACTTCACCGGAATGGGCGCGCTGACGCTCGTACCCGATCTGTCCATTGCCGTGCCGGAGAAAGGCATTTCGGACAGCTTGATGATCCTCGGCGTCCTGGCGGTCATGTCGCTGGTCATGGGAACCGGTTTGTCCAGCTATCTCATCGACAATCACAATGAAGTCGAAGCCGTCCAGCGCTATCGCCAGCTTGCCCTGCACGATGCCGTCACGGGTCTGCCGAACCGCCATCATCTGACAAGCAAGCTCGTCGAGATCATCGGCGGCGATTATGACGACACCTCGCGCGTCGCCGTCATCGGCATCGACCTCGACCGCTTCAAGGACATCAATGACGTGCATGGCCACGCGGCCGGCGACATGGTTCTGAAGATCATCGCCGAGCGTCTTTCCGCCTCCCTTCAGGAAGGGGAGTTTCTGGCCCGCGTCGGCGGCGACGAATTCGTTGCGGTCAAGGCGAATATCTACCAGAAAGCCCAGGCGTTCGAGTTCGCTACCCGGCTTCACGGCATCGTCTGCCGGCAGATCGAGGACGAGACCCGCGTCCTCACCGTCGGCGCCAGTCTTGGCGTCGCCTACTATCCGGACGACGCTGCCGATGCCTCGACGCTTCTCACGCGTGCGGATCTTGCCATGTATCGCGCCAAGCAATCCGCCTTCACCAGCATCTGTCGCTACGATTCGTCGATGGACGAGGCGAACCGGACGCGCGCCGCCCTGTCGCTCGAACTGCGTCATGCGGTCGAGCGCAATGAACTGGAACTCTATTATCAGCCCCAGAACGACGTCGCATCGGGCGACCTGATCGGATTCGAGGTTCTCGTGCGCTGGAACCATCCGCAGCGCGGCCTGGTCTCGCCGGTGGACTTCATCCCGCTGGCCGAGGAAACCGGCCTAATCCTGCCGATCGGCGAGTGGGTGCTGCGCGAATCCTGCGCCGAGGCCGCGCGCTGGGAAAAGCCCTACAAGATCGCCGTCAACGTCGCATCGGCGCAGATTTCGCAGGCCGACCTGCCGCGCATGGTCGACGAGATACTGGCCGCAACCGGCCTGCCCGCCTCGCGCCTCGAACTCGAAATCACCGAATCGAGCATCATCGAGGATCACCATCATGCGCTCGCCGTCGTGCGCAAGCTGAAGGCCAAGGGCGTCAAGATCGCGATGGACGATTACGGCACCGGATATTCGTCGCTTTCGACGCTCCAGAACTTTCCGTTCGACAAGATCAAGATCGACCGCTCCTTCATCGCCGACATCGACACGAGCGCGCAGGCGATGGCGATCGTACGCTCGACCATCATCCTGGCAGAAAGTCTGGAGATTCCAGTTCTCGCGGAAGGCGTGGAAAGCGCCTCGCATCTCCAGTTCCTGCGCGATCAGGGCTGCCACGAGGCCCAGGGCTATTTCTTCGGCAAACCCGTTCCGCTCGCAAGCATCCAGTCGCTCGTCACGTCGACAGTGGTCCAGATGCCTTTGCTGAAATCGGCGTGAGACGGGTTCGGTTTCGCGGCGTTCTATCGTAGACGGTTGATCGCATTGGCCGCCTCGACCGCCAGCGGCGCGAACCGTGTGCGAAACGCGTCCGGCGTCCATTCGCTGAGCGAACCGGCGACATGGATGGCCCCGAGCGGGCGCCCACCCGGCCCGAGAACAGCGACCCCGAGCGCCACTTCGCCAACCAGCACTTCCTCGACCGTCAACGCATAGCCGGTCTGACGCGCTTCGCGGACCATTTCGCGAACCCCGTCGGGCGTCGTGATCGTCTTGTCGGTGAACGGCCGTCGATCCGAACGGGCAATGATGTCGTCGATCTGCGTATCAGCCAGATGCGCCATGATCGCCCGCCCGCCGGACGTGCAGAAGGTCGGGACGGAATGGCCAACAAGCGTCGCGAAGAACGTCTCGCGCTTGCTCTGCAACCGCGCGGCATAGACGACGCGCAGATCGTCGAACAGGCTGAGGTCGACGCGTTCGCGCGCATTCTTGCGCAAGTCGAGCAGGACGGGCGTTGCCCGCTCGATCAATTTGTTCAACCGCAGATAATCGACCGTGTGATCGAGCACCCGGATGCCCGGCAGATAGCCCCTGCCCGTCTCGTCGCGTTCGATATAGCCGAGCGCGCGCAAGGTGTGGATGACGCGCTGCGCAGCGCTGCGCCCGGTTCCGCTCGCTTGCGCGATTTCGTTGAGGCTGAGCGGCTGTTCGGCCTTGTGAAACACCGACAGGACATGGAGCGCGCGGGCGATCGACTGGACGAACAGCGGGTCGTCCATCTGCGCCTGGTCGACGAGCCGCGCACCGTCCTCCCCACTGATGATGCTGCGATTCATGCCCGCCCCTTGAATGCCGGTTGACGGCGCGTCATACCATCTCTACCGTTGATTTGCGATATATCTGTATCGTCTGTCGATACCAACTTTCGTCGGACGTTCCAACCGCACAGGACCTCAATGTCGAAGCGCGTGGCGATTGCCGGTTTTCTGCACGAAACCAACACGTTCGCGCCCTCGCGGGCACGCTACGAGAATTTCGAGCAAGGCGGCGGCTATCTGCCGATGAGCCGCAGCACGCAGATCCTCGCACGCTGCGGCGGCGTCAATCTCGGCATCAGCGGCTTCGTCGACTACGCCGCCAAGGCGGGCTGGGACCTCGTTCCGCTTCTGTGGACCGGCGCTATTCCCTCGGCCCATGTAGATGAGGACGCTTATAAGCGCATCGCCGGCGAGATCGCGGACCGGCTGCGGGCGGCTGGACGGATCGACGGTCTCTTGCTCGATCTTCACGGCGCGATGGTGGCCGATCATCTGGACGATGGCGAAGGTGAACTCCTGAAGCGCCTGCGCGCGATCGTCGGTCCGGAAGTCCCGATATCGGCCAGCCTCGATCTCCACGGAAACGTCACGCGCGATATGGTTGACGCAGCCGACGTTCTGGTCGCCTTCCGCACCTATCCGCATGTCGACATGGCTGAAACGGGCGTGCGCGCAGCCGAACAACTCGACCGCTTGATGGCGCGCGGCAAACCGTTTGCCAAGGCGTTTCGGCAACTGCCGTTCCTGATCCCGATCCCGTGGCAATGCACGATGATCGAGCCGGCTAAATCACTCTATGCGGAGATCGACCGCATTGAAGGCGACGCTGTGTCGAGCGCGTCGATCCTGACCGGCTTTCCCGCCGCCGACTTCGAGGATTGCCGGCCATCCGTGCTGGCTTACGCCGAGACGCAAGCCGAAGCGGACACCGCCGCGGACACACTCGAACGCGCTTTTCTCGACCGCGAAGGCCGCTTCGCCGGCAAGGCCTATGCACCCCTGGAGGCCGTAGAGGAAGCCCAACGGATGGCCGTTTCCGCAAGCAGGCCCGTCATCATTGCCGACACGCAGGACAACCCCGGCGCAGGCGGCGATTCCAACACGACCGGCATGTTGCGCGCACTTCTTGAGAAAGGCGTCGAACGCGCTGCGATCGGTGTCATCGTCGATCCGGCCTCGGCCGCGCGCGCCCACGCGGCCGGCAAAGGCGCCGAAGTCGAACTGGCGCTCGGCGGCCAGTCCGGTATTTCCGGCGATGCGCCGCTGAAGGCGACTTTTCGCGTCGAAGACCTGTCGGATGGCCGCTTCCGGGCGACCGGTCCTTATTATGGCGGCGCCGACATGAATCTCGGCCCCTCCGCCTGTCTGTCCATAGCAGGCGTGCGGATCGTGGTCTCGACCTACAAGGCGCAGATGGCCGACCGCGAAATGTACCGCTTCGTCGGCATCCAACCGGAAGACCAGGCGATCCTGGTCAACAAGAGTTCGGTCCATTTCCGCGCAGATTTCGAGCCTATCGCCGAAGCCATCCTGGTTGCGACTGCGCCCGGACCGATGGCGCTCGATGCGGCCGACCTGCCCTTCATGCGGCTGAAGCCTGGGCTCCGGCTGTCGCCCAACGGCCCCGCCTTCCAACCGGCGGAGGCCGCCCGACGCGCCGGCTGACCACGCGCGACTTTACGAAAGCCGGCAACAAGACCGGCGTCCTGAACATTGGCGAAATCAATCGAAGAGGGTTACCGATGACATTCATTTCAAACGGATTTTCCGGCTCGCTCCTGAACAAGGGCCGGTCCATGGTGCTGGCGGCGGCGCTGGCCGCCTCGACGGCGATCGTGCCGGCCGGCAGCGCGCTCGCCCAAGACGGCGAGACAATCACCGCCGTCATGCATTCGGGTCTGCGCGTGCTCGATCCGATCATCACCACCGCCCACATCACGCGCAATCACGGCTACATGATCTATGACGTTCTGATCGCCATGGACGAGGATTTCGAGGTTCATCCGCAGATGGCCGACTTCGAAGTCTCCGAAGACAGGTTGACCTATACGTTCACCCTTCGCGACGGACTGATGTTCCATGATGGCGAGCCCGTGACGGCGGCGGACGCCGTGGCCTCGCTCAACCGTTGGGGTGAGCGCGATTCCGGCGGACAGCTCATCTTCGACGTGACTGCGAGCCTGGAAGCGACAGACGACAAGACGATCACCTGGACCTTGAACGAGCCGTTCCCGCCGCTTCTCGATATCGTCGGCAAGCAATCTGCCGTGCCGCCCTTCATCATGCCCGCCCGCGTCGCGGAGACGCCGTCGAGCGAAGCGATCACCGAGTATGTCGGCTCTGGTCCTTTCACCTTCGTCGAGGAGGAATTCGAGCCGGGCGTGTCCGTCACCTATGCCAAGTTCGAGGACTATGTGCCGCGCGAAGAGCCGGCAAACTGGATGTCGGGCGGCAAGGTCGTCAATGTCGACCGAGTCGTCTGGACCACGATGCCCGACGCGCAGACCGCGATCAACGCGCTTGTCTCGGGCGAGATCGACTATCTCGAACAGAGCCAGATCGACCTTCTGCCGATCCTGGAAGCGAGCCCCGATGTCGTGGTCGAGGTGCGCGATCCGCTCGGTTACCAGACCATGGGTCGGATGAACTTCAAGCACCCGCCCTTCGACAACGAAAAGATCCGCCAGGCGGCGCTGATGGCGATGGGCCAGGAATCGGTTCTGGCGACGCTGATCGGCAATCCGGAATATTACACGCTTTGCGGCGCAATCTTCGGATGCGGCACGCCGTTGGCTTCGGAAGAAGGCAGCGAAACACTCAAGAGCGGCGGCGATCCGGAAGGTGCCCGCGCGCTTCTGGAGGAAGCCGGCTACGACGACACGCCTGTCGTGCTGATGCAGCCGACCGACGTGACGACGCTTACGGCGCAGCCGGTCGTGGCGGCACAGCAGCTTCGCGAGGCCGGATTCAATGTCGACATGCAGGCCATGGACTGGCAGACGCTGGTCACGAGACGCGCCAGCCAGTCCGCTCCGGCCGATGGCGGCTGGAACATCTTCTTCACCAACTGGATGGTGCCGGAAATCACGTCGCCGCTGATCAACCCGATGGTCAACGGACGCGGCGATGATGCATGGTTCGGCTGGCCCGAAGATCCTGCCCTGGAGACGCTTCGCGACGAATTCATCGAAGCCGAAACCCCGGAAGGTCAGGTGGAAATCGCCAAGCGCATTCAGGCGCACGTCATAGAGACGGTGAACTACATTCCGCTCGGCCAATACCTGACCGTGCAGGCGCGCCGCGCCAATGTCGTCGACATGATCCCCTCGCCGGTGCCGGTCTTCTGGCAGATCGACAAGTCGGAATAGCGGCTCATACCCGCCTCGGGGCTCCCGGTCATCTGACGCCGGGAGCCTTCACATTCCAGTCTCCGAAGGATCATTGAGCCCATGCTCGGCTATGTCATCCGGCGCATCCTCGCCATCATTCCGGTGATGGCGATCGTCGCGATCTTCGTCTTCCTGCTCCTGCGCCTGACGCCGGGCGACCCGGCGGCCATCATCGCCGGCGATTCCGCCACTCCCGCCCAGCTCGAACGCATCCGTGAATCGCTCGGTCTCGCCGATCCGCTCCACATCCAGTTCGTCACCTGGATGGGCCAATTGTTGCAAGGTGATCTCGGCACCTCGATCATCTCCAACCAGCCGGTCACGCGGCTGATCGGACAGCGCATCTGGCCAACATTGCAGATCGGCACGCTGACGATCATCCTGTCGGTGCTGATCGCCGTTCCGCTTGGCGTTCTCGCCGCATGGCGGCACCGGACCTGGATCGACTACGCCGTTATGACCTTCTCGGTTCTGGGCTTCTCGATCCCCGTCTTCGTTATCGGCTATCTCTTCATCAAGCTCTTTGCGATCGACCTGCGCTGGCTCCCGGTGCAGGGTTACACGTCGCCCGCGGAAGACCTTCAGGCGTTCCTTTCCCGAGCCGTTCTGCCCTGCCTGACGCTGGCCACCATCTACATCGCGCTGATCGCCCGGATGACGCGGGCGAGCCTGCTCGAAGTGCTTGGAGAGGATTACGTCCGCACCGCCCGCGCAAAGGGCGTCAAGGAGCACATCGTCCTCTTCCGCCACGCCCTGCGCAACGCCGCCGTGCCGATCATGACCATCATCGGCACCGGCTTCGCGCTCCTGATCTCCGGCGTGGTCGTGACGGAAAGCGTCTTCAACATTCCCGGCATCGGCCGCCTCACCGTCGACGCGATCCTGGCGCGCGACTATCCCGTCATCCAGGCGATGATCCTCCTGACGAGCGCGATCTACGTCTTCGTCAACCTCCTGATCGACCTCTCCTACACGCTCTTCGACCCGAGGATTCGCTACTGATGGCCGCTCAACCGCAACCGACCTCCGCCATGCAGGTCGTGCTCGGCGCGATCCAGCTTCCGCGCAACTGGCGGCTGGGCTTCGGCCCGATACTCGCCGCCATCGTGCTGGTCCTGATCGTGATTGCCACCGTGTCGGCCTATCTCTACGTGCCGCACAATCCGTTGAGCATGGATGCGCTGCAACGACTGAAGGGCCCGAGCGAGACCTACTGGCTCGGCACGGACCCTTATGGCCGCGATCTGTTCTCGCGCGTCATGGTCGGCGGCCAGGTATCGCTGCTGATCGGCATCGGCGCGGCCATCGTCTCGGTCTTCATCGGTTTGATGATCGGTCTCGTCTCCGGCTTCTTCCGAATGGCCGACGCGATCATCATGCGCATCATGGATGCGCTGATGGCGATCCCGTCGATCCTGCTCGCCATTGCCCTCGTCGCGCTCAACGGGCCCAGCATCTGGTCGGTGATCTTCGCCATCACCCTGCCCGAGATTCCCCGCGTCGTCCGGTTGGTGCGCTCCGTGGTCCTGTCAGCGCGCGAGGAGCCTTATGTCGAGGCGGCGATCGCGCTCGGCTCGTCCATGCCGAAGATATTGTGGAAGCATCTGATGCCCAACACGCTCGCCCCGCTCATCGTCCAGGGCACCTATATCTGCGCCTCGGCGATCCTGACGGAAGCGATCCTGTCCTTCCTCGGCGCCGGCGTCTCGACCGAGATTCCGACCTGGGGCAATATCATGGCCGAGGGTCGCCTGTTCTTCCAGATCAAGCCGGAGCTGATCTTCTGGCCCGGCCTGATGCTGTCGCTGTGCATCCTGTCCATCAACCTCCTCGGCGATACCGCGCGAGACCTTCTCGATCCGCGCCTCAAGAAGCGAGAGGCGTAGTCATGCTGTTTCGCAATCGCCAGTTCGACGACAAGCCGGTCGCGCTCGAAATCCTCGGCCTGTCCGTCGCCACATCCGGCGGAGAACCTGTCGCCATCCTCAACGCGATCGACGTCACCATCCGCCAGGGCGAGACCGTCTGCCTCGTGGGCGAGAGCGGCTCGGGCAAATCGGTCACCTCGCTGGCCGTCATGGGCCTCCTGCCCAAGGGTGCGCTCGAAGTCACTGCCGGCCGCATCGAGCTCGACGGCCAGAACCTGCTCGACCTCGACGCTTCGCAGATGCGCGAACTGCGCGCCCAGCGCATCTCGATGATCTTCCAGGAACCGATGACCGCGCTGAACCCGGTGATGCGTGTCGGCGACCAGATCGAGGAAGTGCTCGACAGCCACACGAAGCTGCCGGCGAAGGAAAAGAAGCGCCGCGTCATCGACATCATGAACCAGGTCCACCTGCCCGATGTCGAGCGCATCTACCGCTCCTACCCGCACCAGCTTTCCGGCGGCCAGCGCCAGCGCATCATGATCGCCATGGCGCTGATCCTGGAACCGAAGCTTCTGATCGCCGACGAGCCGACCACCGCGCTCGACGTGACGACCCAGAACCAGGTTCTGAAACTGATCGCAGAATTGCAGGAAAGCCACGGCACGGCGGTTCTCTTCATCACCCACGACATGGGCGTCGTCGCCGAGATCGCCGACACGGTTTATGTCATGCGCGATGGCCAGATCGTGGAAAGCGCCGCGGTCGAGACACTATTGCGCGCGCCGCGAAAGGACTATACGCGCCGGCTGCTTGAAGCCGTGCCGAGCCTGATCCCGCGTGATGCGAGGCCCGAGAGCTGGGCCGATTCCGTGCTATCGGTCGAGGGCCTGACCAAGGTCTACGACACGCGCGGCTTTTTCAAGCGGGGCCGCGAGACGCGGGCGGCGCAGGACGTGAAGTTCCGCATCAAGCCCGGCCGCACGCTCGGCATCGTCGGTGAAAGCGGCTCCGGCAAATCGACCGTCGCGCGCTGCGTCATGCGGCTCATCGATCCCACCGCAGGCCACATCAGGGTCGGCCAGACCGACATCGCCAAACTCGGTCGCAGCGAGTTGCAGCCGCATCGCAAGCACATCCAGATCGTCTTTCAGGACCCGTTCCGTTCGCTCAATCCGCGCTGGACGGTGGGCGACAGCCTGATCGAGGGACCGCTGAATTTCGGCCAATCCCGCAAGGAAGCGCTCGACCACGCCAGGGAACTCATGGAACTGGTCGGCCTGCCCGTCGATGCGCTCGGGCGCTATCCGCATCAGTTCTCGGGCGGCCAGCGCCAACGCATCGCAATCGCGCGCGCCATCGCCATGCGCCCGGACATCCTCGTCGCCGACGAGGCGGTTTCGGCGCTCGACGTGTCGGTTCAGGCGCAGGTGCTCAAGCTCCTCGACGAGTTGCAGGAAAAGCTCGGCATCGCGATCCTCTTCATCACCCACGACCTGCGCGTCGCCGCCCAGATCTGCGATGAGGTCGTCGTCATGCAGCACGGCCGGATCGTCGAGCACGACACCGCCGAAAACGTTCTCTCCCAGCCCAGCCACGACTATACGCGCGCGCTGATCGAGGCGGCGCCCGGCCGCCATTGGGACTTCGCCAATTTCAGGGAACTTCCCCTGCCGCAGACGCAACCGGCCTGAGTGCCGCAATCGCATACAAGGAGACCGACATGCCGACATTGCCGCGGATTGCCGAATACGCCGATGAACTGACTGCGATCCGGCGCGATTTCCACGCCAATCCCGAGATCGGCTTCGAGGAGACGCGCACGGCGGGCATCGTCGCCGAGAAGCTGAAATCCTGGGGCATCGAGGTCCATACCGGCATCGGCAAGACCGGAGTCGTCGGCGTGCTTCAGGGCAAGGGTGGCAGCGAGCGCGCGATCGGCCTTCGCGCAGACATGGACGCGCTGCCGATGGACGAGGAGACCAACCTTCCCTGGCGCTCGAAATCCCCCGGCAAGTTCCACGGCTGCGGTCATGACGGGCACACGACGATGCTGCTCGGCGCCGCGCGCTATCTCGCCGAAACGCGCGACTTTTCGGGCAAGGCCGTCTTCATCTTCCAGCCCGCCGAAGAAGGCCTTGGCGGCGCACGCGCCATGCTCGCGGACGGGCTATTCGACAAGTTCCCCTGCGACGAGATTTACGGGATGCACAATAATCCGCTCGCCGCGCCGAACAAGGTCGGCGTCAAGCCCGGACCGGCCATGGCCGGATCGACCTTCTTCGACATCCATGTGAAGGGCGTCGGCAGCCATGGCGCGATGCCGCACCACTCTAAAGATCCGATCGTCGCGATAACGTCGCTCGTCCAGTCGTTGCAGTCGATCGTCAGCCGCAACGTGCCCGCGGTAAAGCCGGCCGTCCTGTCGGTCACGCAGATCCATTCCGGCTCGGCCTACAACGTCGTGCCCGACAAGGCAGTGATCTGCGGCACGATCCGCTATTTCGACGACGAGGTGAAAGAGCTGATCCACACCCGTATCCGCGACATGTGCGAGGGCTATGCGAAAATGTTCGGCATCGAGGTCGAGCCGGACCTGCGCGAGATCTTCACCGTCCTGATGAACGACGACAAACTCTCCGAAACCTATCTCGAAGCCGCATCCGACATCGTCGGCATCGACAACATCACCAACGAGAATGAGCTGGTAATGGGCTCGGAAGACTTCGCCGACATGCTCAAGGCCGTCCCCGGCGCCTATTGCACCATCGGCCATGGCGGCGACGTGCCGGTCCACAATCCCGGCTTCGTCTTCGACGACGCCATCCTGCCCATCGGCGCCAGCGTCATGGCCCGCATCGTCGAAAAACGCCTGCCGCTCTGATCCTCTGGCTCCCTTTCCTTTGCCCTCCGTCTGAGAAACGCGACGCCGGCGACCTCCCTCCCCCTTGTGGGGAGGGATAAAGGGTGGGGGTCCCCTTCGAGAAAACCAACGATCAAGCCCTCACAAGGTGACACCATGAACCTCAACGCCCTGCCTTTCGACATCGATACCATGCTGAAAGGTCTCAAGCCCTGGATCGAGTGCGAGAGCCCGACCTTCGACGCCGTCGCCGTCGACCGGATGATGGACCTTGCCAGTTACGACCTCGCCGCCGCCGGCGCCGAAATCGAGCGCATTCCCGGCCGCATGGGGTTTGGCGGCTCGGTCCGCGCGCGCTTTCCGCATAAGGATTTCGGCAAGCCGGGCATCTTGATTTCCGGCCATCTCGACACGGTTCACCCAGTCGGCACATTGGAAAAACTGCCCTTTCGCCGCGAGAGCAACAAGGCCTATGGCCCCGGTATACAGGACATGAAGGGTGGCAATTTCGTCGCCGTCGAGGCAATCCGCCAACTGGCTCTCGCCGCGATCGACTGCCCGCTGCCCGTCACCGTCCTGTTCACGCCCGACGAGGAAGTCGGCACCCCCTCGACGCGCGAACTGATCGAGATGGAAGCGCGCAAAAACAAATACGTGCTCGTGCCCGAACCCGCCCGCCCCGATGGCGGCGCGGTGACCGGCCGCTACGCCATCGCCCGTTTCAACCTGAAGACGAAAGGTCGTCCGAGCCATGCCGGCTGGGCCCTCGGCGAAGGCCGCTCGGCCATCGCGCTGATGGCGAAGAAGCTGCTTCAGGTGGAAAAGATGACGAGCGACGACTGCACCTTCTCCGTCGGCGTCATCCATGCCGGCCAGTGGGTCAACTGCGTCTCGTCCGAATGCAACGCCGAGGCGCTGTCGATGGCCAAGCGCCAGGACGATCTCGACCGCGGCGTCGAGGCGATGCTCGCCATGACGACCGAGGAGAACGACGTCCGTTTCGAGGTCACGCGCGGCGTTACCCGCCCCGTCTGGGAGCCGGACACCGGCACGATGGCGCTCTACGAAATCGGCCGGCAGGTCGCGGCCGACATCGGCTTCGACCTGACCCATGGCAGCGCCGGCGGCGGTTCGGACGGCAATTTCACCGGCGCGCTCGGCATTCCCACGCTCGATTCCATAGGTGTTCGCGGCGCCGGCCTGCACACGCTGAACGAACATATCGAGATCGACAGTCTCGTCGAGCGCGCCCGCCTGATGGCCGGTCTGCTGATCCGCCTCGAATGAGCGAATTGGCCCCAGGGCGGATCGTTCTAGCCTGAACTACACTTGATCATGAACGGGGAGCCCGCCGCCGTTGATGAGATTATCCCGAGCGGCGGTGCGCACTGCATCGCTTAGTCGGCGCAACGGACCGGAGGGAAGTCGGGCGACGGTCCAATATAACTCCACATCGAGCGGCCGCTGCGGGTCGAGTTGCACCAGTCGGCCTGAAGAAAGATGGTCTTTGACCAAGTGCAACGGCTGCATACCCCACGCGACGCCGCTAAGTGCAAGATTGACGAAGCCATGCGGCGACGGCACGAAATGCGCTGGTCCTGTTAGATCGGTTTCAAAGGCCTTGACCGCCCATCTTTGCTGCAATCGATCGTGCCCGTCAAAACGCAGATGCGGCGCTTTTGAAAGCATGGTGGCGTTCAAACCCTTCGGAAAATGCCGTCTCACAAAATCGGCGCTCGCACAGGCCAGATAGCGCAGTGCTCCGAGTTTGGCGGTTTTGCATCCCTGAACGGGTGTTGCGTCTGATGTGACCGCCGCCAGCACCTCGCCCGTCAACAATCGTTCCGTCGTCAGTTTCTCATCGGCAACGGTAAGCCGGAGGGATACATCGGGGATTTCCTTGAACGCCTCTATGGCGTCGACAAACCAAGTCGCAAGGCTGTCGGCGTTAACGGCAATGCGCAGTGACACAGGCGCCGCCGCCGCGCCGACATCACCCAGGACCGGAGCAAGATCGTGCTCCAGAATGCGCACGCGATCGAGATGGGCACAAAGCTTGCGGCCCAGCTCGGTCGGTTGGCAAGGTTGGCTTCGGACGATCAGGATCGCGCCCAAACGCTCTTCAAGGCCGCGCACCCGCTGAGAAATGGCCGAGGGTGTGATCCCCAACGCGATTGCGCCGCGTTCGAAGGAGCCTTCGCGAACCACAGCTTCCACTGCCGCCAATGACGGGTAATCCAACATGATGAAGCGTTACTTCATTCGATTTAGGCGAACAAGTTTTACTTTATCTGCGTTATCGACGACTGAAGCGAATGCAAACGATCGCGCCCGCCTTCATCACCGGTTTCGCCTTGTCCTTGGCGCTCATCATGGCCATCGGCGCCCAGAACCTCTTCGTTTTGCGACAAGGGCTGAAGGACGAGCATGTCGGCCCCATCGTCTTGTTCTTCGGCCTCTCCGACACCTTTTTGATCTTCGCGGGAGTCGCCGGAGTGGGAGCGCTTCTGGCGGCAGCGCCTCATTTGACACTGGTTCTGACGATCGGGGGCGTGGCCTTTCTCGGCTGGTACGGCATCGTGGCGTTTCGCCGTATGGCAACACCGTCAGACGTAACGATCCGGCAGGAAGAAAGAGTTCCACTCGGCAGGACGCTTGCGATCGGTGCGGCGTTCACCTTTCTCAACCCGCACGTCTATCTTGACACCGTGGTGCTTATGGGGACCGCTGCATCCGCCCAGCCCGAAGACTCAAGACTCTACTTCGCCATGGGCGCTGCGTGCGCCAGCTTCAGTTGGTTCGCTTTGTTGGGCTACGGAGCCCGGCTGTTGAAGCCGCTCTTCGTTCGTCCGACAGCATGGCAAGTTTTGGACGGAATAGTCGGAGCCGTCATGTTCGCAATCGCCATCTCGCTTGTTTCCAGTGCATTTCAGCAAATGAAATAGCTGATGTTGGCGGAGGGAGTGGACCTGCCGTCAAACCTTCTCTGACATGCAGCAAGACTGGACATCTCGTAACGCGACTCAACGCGCGCGGTTTGCACGGGAAATTCCTATGTCACCAAATCAAATGTTCCCTAATCGCCGCTTGAATTACAAATTGCATAGGGGAATAGATAAGCGAGTGCATGTGCATCGGATCTGCAGGCATACTGCTCTGCAAATTGTCGCGAGTATTCCGGCGCTATTGTGCTGTCGACCGCACCCAGCGCACCGAACGCCTTGAAATAAAGGTAGTTGAGTTCGTACTGGCGCGGGATGTCGGCGAGGTAGTGGGGCGAACTGGCAAGATCGACCACGCATCCGGCGACTGGTCCCCTGTCGCAGGCTTCCGTAATCTCCTGCACGAGCACGACGGTTTCGGCATTGCGCTGCCACAGATGGTTCGCAAGAATGGCGGTGTTCGCGACGGAGTTCCCCAGCAGGAGAACGGCAGCGGCGCCAGATGCGATGGCTGGACGCGATGCAAAGACAATCCTCGCAATGTCGAAGACGCGCATGATCGTCGCCGCGATAGCCAAAGCGATCCAGCAATAAGCCGGCAGCAGATGGCGGTAGTCGTAGTTGTTGCCGATAAGGAACTTCCCAAGCCCCTCGCGACCGAAGAGAAGCCGGAAGGACGGCGGCGGCTTGTCCACCATGAGATAGGGGATCGCGGCAACAACATAAAACAGGGCCACGCCGGCAACCCCGTACCAGTGCGACGCGACAATCCTGCGCGTCAGCAGCCCGAACGCCCCCGTCGCCGCGACATATATCGTGAAGACCGGCAGGAAGCCGCTGGCGAAGCTCGAGCCAATCAGCTTCTGAATCAGGGGGCCGACCGACAACACGACGACCGAATTGTAGTCGGTGTAGGGCCCCGACAGATCGAAATGGAAAAGCAGGAAGTAGATCGTCGCCGACGCCAGGACGGCGGTGGCGACGTATTCCCATCTGATCCGACGCTCCTGCAGGGTACGCCATGCGAGGAATGCCATGACCACCGCGTAGTTGGACCAGAGTTGGCACGAGATGACAATAAGCGCCAGCGCAAGAACCCTGCGAAATCCGGCACGTTCCAGCAGCGACAGGCCGATCCAGCAGAACCCGATATAGATCATGATCAGCGCGTTCATGATCGACGCGTAAAGCAGCAGGATGGGCGACAGGGATACGACAAGCGTCGCAAGCAGCCGCTCTTCCATGGTTGCTCCGACGAAACGGAGGATCATGAACGCGCCCGGCGGATAGAGAACGATCGCGAGGACGTTGAATGCCTTGGTGTGGAAGACGACGGCTGTCAGCCAGTCCGAGAAGTGGATGGCCCTCATCAGCCACAGCGTGATGAAGCCGTTCGACTCGCGATACCACACGTCGATGCCGCGGAAATCGTTCGTCGCCAGCCAGTATTCGAAGATCGTCCCGTCCCAGGTTTCGTGACGCAGCGCGAAAACGAAAGCGATATGCGCCAGCAGGACGGCGAGAATGGCGATGGGCATCGCTGATCGCGCCAGATGGCCGCCCGGAGCGCGCGCGACGCCGCCTGAAACCTGCGGCAGAATCAAGTCCGGCCGATCTCGCAGCGTGTTCGTCATCCGCGTCGCAGGCTCGTCCTGAGCGTATCGAGAACGCGATCCTGCATGGCCGACGTGATGTCCGATGCGAGCGGAAGTCGCAGCAGCCGCGCGGATAGACCGTCGGTCTGAGCAAGTTCGCCGGACACGCGGCCGAACCTCAACCCTGCCGGGGCCGAGTGCAGCGGGACGTAATGATGCGCCGCCTGTATTCCGCGCTCCCGGAAGGCCTCCAGGATACGCGCGCGGTCGGCGACGTCGTTCATCAGCACGTAGTAGATGTGCCCATTGTGGCTGCAATCTTCCGGAACGACCGGCCGACGGAGCGACCCTTCAATCTCCATGTCTTCGAGCACGTCGTTATAACGCTGCCAAGCGCCGAGCCGGCGGCCGTTGATTTCATCCACCTGTTCGAGCTGCGCGAACAGGAACGCGGCCACCAACTCGCTCGGCAAATAGGACGAGCCGACATCCTGCCAAGTGTACTTGTCCACCTCGCCGCGCAAAAACCGGCTTCTGTCGGTTCCTTTTTCCCGAATGATCTCGGCGCGCAGCGCGGTTCCGCGATCACCGTTGACGGCGAGCGCGCCGCCTTCGCCAGAGACGATGTTCTTGGTCTCGTGGAAGCTGAACGCCCCGAAATCGCCGATGGAGCCAAGCGGCCGGCCCTTGTAGGAGGCGCCCAACGCCTGCGCCGCATCTTCCACGACCATGAGGTCATGGCGGCGGGCGATGCGCAGCAGCTCGTCCATCGCGCAGGCAACGCCGGCGTAGTGAACCGGCACTATAGCGCGCGTGCGCGGCGTGATCGCCGCCTCGACCAGCGACTCATCGAGATTAAGCGTGTCGGGGCGGATGTCGACGAAGACGGGAACCGCGCCGCGAAGCACGAATGCGTTCGCCGTCGACACGAAAGTGAAGGACGGCATAATGATCTCGTCGCCGGGCTCAAGGTCGAGCAGAAGCGCGGCCATCTCTAGCGCGGCGGTGCACGAATGCGTCAAGAGGACACGCGGCGTGGCAAGGCGCCGTTCCAGCCATTCATGACATCTGTGCGTGAACGGGCCATCGCCCGAGAGCCGGCCGGTGGCAAGCGCCTCCCCGATATAGGCGATCTCCCTGCCGGTCATCGCCGGCCAGCCGAGCGGGATTCGCTCGTCGCCGCTCAATACCCTGCTCCGCGGATGCGCCGCGCTTCGGTCGCGACGCCTTCGAGATAGGCGCGGTAGTCGCAGGCCGGCATAGCCGTCGCGACCGCGCAGAACTGATCGAGATCAAGGAATCCGCGCACTAGCGCAGCTTCCTCGGGACAGCCAAGCTTGACGCCCTGCCGGCGCTCGATCGTCTCGATATAAGCCGACGCCTCCTGCAAGGCACGGCTGGTGCCGGCGTCGAGCCAGGCGAAACCGCGGCTCAAGCGGCGCACATAGAGCTCGCCGGCTTCCATATAGGCGCGGTTGATGTCGGTGATCTCGAGTTCGCCGCGCGCCGAGGGCTTCATCGACTTCGCGATGCCGACGACGCGGTTGTCATAGAGATAGAGGCCGGGGACGGCGAAATGCGATCGCGGCGCAAGCGGTTTTTCCTCGATGGAGACCGCCTTGCCCTCGCGGTCGAATTCAACGACGCCGTAGTCGCTAGGATTGGTGACGTGATAGGCGAAGATGGTTGCACCAGAGCGAAACTCGGCCATTGCCCGCGGGAAGGCGTCGCCGCCGAAGAATATGTTGTCGCCCAGCATCAGCGCCACATTGTCAGACCCGACAAAACTCTCGGCGATGAGAAAGGCCTGGCCGATGCCGTCGGGGCTCGCCTGCGTGCGGTACTCGATCGAGATGCCCCACTGCGTTCCGTCGGCCAGAAGCTGTTCGAACCGGTATTGGTCCTGCGGCGTCGTGATGATGCAGAATTCGCGGATGCCGGCCGCTATCAGCACCGTCAACGGGTAGTAGATCATCGGCTTGTCATAGACGGCCTGCAACTGCTTGCTGGACACCTTCGACAGGGGGTAGAGCCGCGAGCCGTTTCCGCCCGCCATGATGATCGCCTTCATTCGCCACGTCCCGTCCGGTTGGAGGACTCCTGTCCGTAGATTTCCTGTACCACAGAGCGCGGGCGGTCCTTCACCTCTTCCAGTATCTGCTTCACGTAAAGCCCGATCAGGCCGGTAAACATCGCATTGAGGCTGAAGAAGAAGACCACGACGGCCATCAGCGACGACCAGCCGTCCTGCACGGTGCCCGTGACTGCGCGGAGGACGACATAGCCGCCATAGCTCAGCCCCAGCAGCGAGAGGACGACGCTCGCCGCGAACATCAGTTGCAGCGGACGGCCGCTGAATGTGGTGATCGCCAGCACGAGGAGGGAAATCCGCTTGCGCAGTGAATAGGTCGTCTTCGATGTGCCTTCCTTCGTGAAGAGGAATGGCGCCTGAGGATAGCCGGCGAGGAGACTGAGCGGCACGAAGACGGGGTTGCGGTCGCGGAAGAGCAGCAGTGAATCCACATAGCGGCGCGACATAAGGCGAAGCGTCGAGACATTCTGCGGAATCCGGACTTCGCTCATGGCACCAAATAGCCAGTAGAAGGCCCGACCCGACAGGCGCTCGATCACGCCACCTTTGCGCCCGCGCTGGACGCCGTAGAGGCAGTCGACCGGGTTTCGCTCGAGCTCGGCCGTCATCTCGACGAGCAGTTCGGGCGCTTCTTCGAGGTCGCTGTCGATCAGGAACACCCGGTCGCCGCGAGTTTGATGCAGGCCTGCAAGCATTGCGCGATGATGTCCGAAATTGCGGCTGAGCTGCACCAGCCTCACGCGCGGGTCGCGATCGACAATGCCGCGCACGATTGCGGCGGAATCATCCAGGCTGCCGTCATCGACGACGATCAGTTCGACGTCCGGCGCCGTCGCTTGCGCCGCGGCAAGCGCGCGCTGCACGAATTCGGCTATCGTGGAGCGTGAGTTGTAGAGCGTAGTGACGATCGAAAGCTTTGATCTAGGGCTTTCAGTCAGATCGTGAAGCACGGTCATCGAACCAGTCCTCCAACGATCTGAACTCCTCAAGCCCGAAGCCAAGAATCCTCTTCTGTGCCTGCGAAAAGGAGGTGCCGTTGCCAATGATCGAAGGCAAGTGGAACTGTTGCCGCAGCATGGGAATGGTGAAGACGTGGTTGATGGCACGACGGTCGTGGGCGGTGCGGTTTGTCGCGCCCGCATGATAGAGCATGCAGTCGAGGACGATGAACGTGCCGCGCTTCACGGTGACTTGCACCTGCGTGCGGCGGACGACCTCGTCTGGCGGAAACGCCTCGCGATGTTGGCTGGCTGGAATAACACGCGTCGCGCCATTCTCGATGGTGAAATCGTCCAGTGCGAACAGTGCATTAATGGCGAGCGGCTGCGAGCTCGTGAAGTGCTGGTAAGGTAGGTCGCGATGGTACTTGGCCTGATGATATTCGCTTTGGTTGCCGCGATTGATGAGGCCGTTCACCTGGTTCAGGATAAAGTAGTCGCCTAGCAGGCGCGAGAGCAATTGATGAAGTCGCTGGTTGAAGACGACCGACCAGAATTGCGGCTGCAGGAGCGGTAGCAGGCGCACCGCATCCTGTTCGCCAAGCTTCTCGAGGTCATGGCCGCGTTCGATCGCGTCTGCTGCGTAGTGGCCTCTGGCGACGTCGAAGCCGCTCGACAGATCGTCCAGTTCGGCGTCCGAAAAGCCGGCGTCGAGCGTGGTAAAGCCCACCAGCCTCAACTCCTCGGCCAAGACGTCGTAGACGTCGCTGGCGGGCGCCGTCATCTTCACACCGTAGCGGGACACATCCGTCATGATGCCGTTCTCTCCTGCGCGAGCTCGTAGGGATGGAATATCTGGTTGCCGTTCGAGGCGAACCGGCGCTTCAAGCCGGGCCAGCTTCGCTCGTTGACCGCCGCCAGCAACGGAACCGGTGGCCCGGACAGGAATGTCGACGTCGAAATGACAGGCTTCTCGCCGCGGGAATCTTCCAGCGGCGCGTCGACCACGAAACAGCGAGCGCGGTCGACCACAACAGGACTGTAGGCGTCCAGCAGGTCGGCAAACTCGCCCGTCCCGAAAAGTGCGTAGGCGCGCCCCTCGAACGCCTCGAGAACAGCTACCTCGATCCGGCGCCAGTCTCCCATGAAGCGCGTCCGCGCCTTGGCGAGTTTCTCGCCCGCAACCGATGGACTGTCGCCCGTCGCTTCACCGAGACGCAGGACGTATGCCTTGAAGCCGCTCAAGTTCCCGGACAGGGCGACGCTCGCAACCAGGCTCAATCCCGCTTCACGGGCCGCGAACTCCATCGAGCAGACGGTGAAGCTCGATATGTGGTCGTAGAAAAGAAGTTCGGACGTTACCAGTTCGCCGTCGGGGCAGACCACCATGACGATGCCGTCTCGCGAAACGGCATTGCGGCAGGCGCGCAGATAGCCGGAGGGCGATGCCGCGTGTTCGATGACGTTAACGGACACGCACAGATCATAGGCTACACCACGCGGATCGAAGGCTTCCGCAAAGCATTCATCGATCCTCGTGCCGGGTGCGGCTAGGCGCCGCGAATGATCCACCAGTCGCGCGCTCGGCTCCACTCCGGTGACGACATCGCAATTCCACTCGCGCGCGAGGCACCTCAGAAGATTGCCGCTACCGCTGCCGAATTCCACCAGCGACGACACCGCGAAGTCCCGCCCAAGGACATTGCGCAATAGGCCGGAAATCTGGCGGCAATAGGCGAGCGCGCGCTCACGCTCCGCCTGGCCGTCGCGCAAGCCGATCGCATAGCTCGCGTCATAGATGTTGCACAGATCCGCCGCGTCGGGCGGCGCGGCATGAAATCCATGACCGCATGACTCGCAAGACCGCCTCTGCAACGGCTTTGGCATCAGCTTTCCGTCGCTGATCATGGAGCGTGTTGGATTGGGGACCGGCAAGTCGGCCAGGTCGCCGGAGCCGCATACGGGGCAAGCCAGTGCGAATTGATCCAATCAAGCCCTCCTTGACGAGGTAAAGTTGACTGCGGCATACGGTAGCGATTGCGTGGAGCGCAAGTCATTTGTTTGACGCCCGTCGACCGTGCTCGGCGTAAATTTTCCCAAGGGGGCCGGAGGCGGCTGATCAATGACGATTCTGGTAACCGGCGGCGCCGGGTTCATAGGTTCGAACTTCGTTCGCGACTGGTTCGATCACAGCGACGAGACGATCGTCAACCTGGACAAGCTGACCTATGCCGGCAGGCTCGAAAATCTCGACGGGCTTGCCGATGATCCCCGTCATGTGTTCATCAGGGGCGACATCGCCGATCGGGCGCTGGTAAGCGGCCTTTTCGCTATGCACCGCCCGCGCGCCGTCATCAACCTGGCCGCCGAGTCCCATGTCGACAAGTCGATCAACGACCCGTCCCCCTTCATCGCCGCGAATATCGACGGCACGTTCCAGCTTCTTGAGGCGACGCGCGCCTATCTGGCGGGCCTCGATGCCGCAGCAGGAGCGCGGTTCCGCTTCCTGCATGTCTCGACGGACGAGGTGTACGGCTCGCTCGGACCCGACGATCAGGCTTTCCGCGAGACGACGCCCTATCGGCCGAACAGCCCCTACTCGGCCTCCAAGGCGGCCGCCGACCATCTGGTGCGGGCCTATTTCCACACCTTCGGCATTCCCGCCATCACGACCAACTGCAGCAACAATTTCGGGCCGGCCCAGTTTCCCGAAAAGTTCATCCCGGTCGTCATCCACAGCGCCGTCGGGGGCAGGCCGATTCCGGTCTACGGGAACGGGCTCAACGTTCGGGACTGGCTCTATGTCGCAGATCATTGTTCGGCATTGCGTACCGTCCTCGACGCCGGCACGCCCGGCGAAACCTACAATATCGGCGCGGGATGCGAATTGTCGAACATCGAGCTTGCCGGGCGCATTTGCGCGGCCCTCGACGAAATGCGCCCGCGCGCCGACGGCGCTTCCTATCGTCGCCAGATCGAAATGGTGACCGATCGCCCCGGCCATGATTTCCGCTACGCCGTCAACAGCTCGAAACTAAAAGCCGAACTCAACTGGCAGCCGGCAGAGGGCTTCGATGCGGGATTGCGCAAGACCGTCGCCTGGTATCTCGCCCGACACGACGCGCCTCCAGCCGAACCCGAACAAGCAGCGGGTTCATGAAAAAGGTCGCAATCGTCCAGTCGAACTATATTCCATGGAAGGGATATTTCGATTTGATCGCCTCGGTCGACGAGTTCATCCTTTTCGACGACATGCAGTTCACCCGGCGGGATTGGCGCAACCGCAATCTCATCAAGACGCCCCAGGGCACCCAGTGGCTGACCGTGCCTGTCGAGGTGAAGGGGAAATTCAGCCAGACGATCCGCGACACGCGCATCCAGGATAGGGGCTGGGCCGCCGATCACTGGAAAGCCCTGTGCCTCAACTATCGGCGCGCCGCCCATTTCGAGGCCACCAGCGCACTTCTCGGACCGCTCTACGCCGCACCGCACGAGAGCCTTTCGGAGCTCAATCGCGTGTATCTGGAAGCAATCTGCGGCTTCCTCGGCATTCGGACCACGATCACCAACTCGTGGGACTATGCCGCAGCGGATGGAAAGAGCGAGCGGCTGGCGAGCCTGTGCGCCGCGGCGGGCGGAAACATCTACGTCTCCGGCCCGGCCGCGAAGGACTATCTGGAGACCGGTCCCTTCGAAGCGAGGGGAATCGCGGTCGAGTGGTTCGACTATTCAGGCTATCCGGTCTATCCCCAATTGTGGGGCGAGTTCGCACATGGCGTCACGATCCTCGACCTCATCTTCAATACCGGCGCGGATGCGACGCGGTACATGAAACATGCGCCCTGCAAGCGCGAAAGGATTAGCGCGTGAGCGTGACGAAAAGCGATTCAACCTTCGCGGCGATGATCGAGGACGTCGCGGCCTATTACGGCTCGCGTCTTGCGGAGCACGGAACGACTGCGCGCGGGGTCGATTGGAACGGATCCGAAAGCCAGACGCTGCGCTTTGCCCAGTTCGAAAAGCTGTTGCTTGATGCGGGATCGGTTTCAATCAACGATGTCGGATGCGGCTATGGCGCGCTGTTCGACTATCTTTCTTCACGCAGAACCGCTCTCGATTATTGCGGCACCGATATTTCGGCGGCGATGATCGAAGCTGCGCGCGAGCGCCTTGCGGGGCGCGACGATGCAAGGTTCGTCATCGGCTCCAGGCCGGACGGGCTCGCCGACTACGGGTTTGCCAGCGGCATCTTCAACGTCAGGCTGCGCAACAGCGAGGCGGCATGGCATGACTATTTCGTCGCGACGCTCGACATGATCTGCGAGACCAGCCGGAACGGGTTCGCGTTCAATTGCCTCACCAGCTATTCTGACGCCGAACACATGAAAGAGGACCTCTACTACGCCGACCCATGCGCGGTCTTCGACCTTTGCAAACGCCGCTATTCGCGACAGGTCGCACTGCTGCATGACTACGGCCTCTACGAATTCACCATCCTGGTCCGGAAGGAAGCCTGATGTCGAAACTGGTGATCTTCGGGACGGGCGACATCGCCGAACTCGCCTGGCATTATTTCGAGACCGATTCCGACCATCAGGTCGTGGGCTTCACGGTCGACGGCGCTTATCTCGGCGAGAGCACGTTCTGCAACCTGCCGGTGGTCCCGTTCGAGGAGGTCGGGGAGCGGTTTCCCGCTGCTGACCACGCGCTCTTCGTCGCCCTCAGCTATACCAAGCTCAATGCGCTCCGCCGCGAGAAGTACCTTGCGGCCAAGTCGCTCGGCTATCGCATGGCCAGCTATGTGAGCAGCCGCGCGAGCGTGCTGACGCAAAAGCCGATCGGCGAGAACTGCTTCATTCTCGAGGACAACACGATCCAGCCCTTCGCCTCCATCGGCAACAACGTGACGCTGTGGAGCGGCAATCATATCGGCCACCATTCCACCATCGCCGACCACAGCTTCCTTGCATCGCACATCGTCGTGTCCGGCGGGGTCGAGATCGGCGAAAGCTGCTTCATCGGCGTCAACGCCACGCTGCGCGACCACATCAAGGTGGGCGACCGGTGCGTGGTCGGCGCCGCGGCGCTGCTTCTCGCGGACGCGGAGCCGGAGGGCGTCTATATCGGGCCGGCGACGGAAAGGTCGCGCGTGCCGTCGTCGCGGCTGCGCAAGATCTGATCCGATGGCGTGGCAGAAGCTCGGACGCATCTACGAACCCCGCGCGAAGGGGCCGAAACTTACGAGCCATGCCGCCAATCCGCTTGCCGTGCATCTGGCTGGCGACGTTTATCGTGTGTTCTTCAGCGGTCGGGACGCGCAGAAGCGCTCGTCGGTCGGCTGGTTCGACCTCGACATGGCCAGCCCCCGGGTCGTAGCCGAATGCGACGGGCCGGTCTTTCTGCATGGTCCCGACGGCAGCTTTTATTCGCATGGGGTCAGTGTCGGATGCTGCTACGAGACAGCCGGCGCACGCTACATCATCTTCATGGGCTGGCACATTCCAGATGGGGGCCACTGGCGCGGCGAGATCGGGCGGCTGCGGCTCGACGCGGACCTGTCGTTGCATCTCGACCCCGAGCGGCCCATCCTCGCAGTCGACGCGCACGATCCCGTCAGTCTTTCCTATCCCTGGGTCAGCCGGGTCGGCGGCCATTATCGGATGTGGTATGGCTCAACGTCGACCTGGGACGCAGGGAATGGCGAGATGCTGCACGTCGTTCGCCAGGCACATTCGGCCGACGGGCAAGACTGGAAGCGCGAAGACAACGACCTTCCGCACGAGATCGGTGTCGCTCAGGCCTTTTCGCGGCCGACCGTCATCTGCAGCCATGACGGCTCCTGCCGGATGTGGTTTTCCTATCGCAGCGGGTCGGGCGAGACCTATTGCATCGGACATGCACGCAGCCCCGACGGCGTCAACTGGACGCTCGATCTCGACGCCGCCGGCATCGGCGTTTCCGCCTCAGGATGGGACAGCGAGATGATCGAATACCCATTCGTGTTCGCGCATGGCGGGCAGCGCTACATGCTCTACAACGGCAATGGCTACGGGCTGACGGGCATCGGCCTTGCCGTGGAACGCGAATAGATGTTCGACCTGGCGACCTTTCGGCGGCTGGTGCGCTACGGGCTCGTCGGCATCGCGACCAATCTGGCCGGCTACGCGCTTTATCTCGTCGTAACCCATGTCGGCCTCGGCCCGAAGCTGACGATGACCATCCTCTATGTCGCCGGTGCGACATTCGGTTATGTGGGCAACCGACAGTGGGCGTTCCGCCACACGGGAAGCGTCCTGCACAGTTCCATGGGCTATGTCCTTGCCCATGTCGTGGGCTACTTGCTCAATTTCGCATTGTTGCATGTCTTCGTCGACCGCATGGGCTACCCGCACCAGATCGTCCAGGGCTTTGCCATCCTGCTGGTCGCCGGCTACCTTTTCCTCGTTCTCAATCTCCTCGTATTCAAAGGGGAGAAGGTCGGAGGGGCCGCATCATGATCGTCTGTCCTTCCTGCCATTCCGCTGTCCCGGATGACAAAGCGGTGTGCCCGTCCTGCGGCTTCTCGGCCGCGACGGTCGAAGGCTTCACGGCCTGGGCGCCCGAGATGGCGCATGGCGGCGGCGGGTTCAAACGGGAATCTTTCGCGCACCTTGCCGAACTGGAAGCATCCAACTTCTGGTTTCGAGCACGAAACGCCCTGATCGTCTGGGCATTGCAACGCTACGCCCCGAAAATGACTTCGTTCCTGGAAATCGGCTGCGGGACCGGCTTCGTCCTCAGCGGCGTCGCGCAGGCCTTTCCCCAGGCACGGCTCGTCGGCAGCGAGATTTTCGTGGACGGCCTTGCGCACGCCGCGCCGCGCCTGCCCGACGTCGAACTGGTCCAGATGGACGCACGTCGCATTCCCTATCGCGAGACCTTCGATGTCGTCGCGGCCCTGGACGTGATCGAGCATATCGAGGAAGACGAACTGGTGCTCCGGCAAATGCTGGGAGCGCTGCGTCCGGGCGGCACGGCGCTCATAGCCGTGCCCCAGCACCAGTGGCTCTGGAGCAAGGCCGATGACTATGCCTGCCATGTCCGCAGGTACAGTGCCTGCGAACTCCATCGAAAAGTAAGCGCAGCCGGTTTCGAAATCGTCCGCAGCACCTCGTTCGTGTCTCTTCTGCTGCCCGCGATGATGGCGTCGCGGCTCGCCGCGCGCCGGACAAGCGAGTACGATCCGCGCAAGGAATTTGAAATACCCTCGGCGGTAAACAGCGCGTTCGAGGCGTGTCTAGCAATCGAACGCGCCATCATTCGCGCCGGAGTAAACTTTCCTATCGGTGGTTCCCGTTTCCTAGTGTTGAGGCGACCGGCAGCATAATCGCTAACCATCGCTGGCACATACTGGGAGGGATTCCCGGATAATCTGGAAGCGCCCGCGCCGCGCCATCGCCATGCCGAGCGCGATCAGCGCACCGAGCCATCCGGTGTCAACCGCATCTACCGCCTTTATCGCGAGGAAAGGCTATCCGTCCGATAACGCAAAGCTTGACGACGTGCCG